>JAAUXY010026847.1_pt1 | contig 39047 bp, 41 predicted proteins | sample 7278121 | NCBI WGS metagenome assembly JAAUXY01 (sample SAMN14350117, study PRJNA611818) | marine sediment metagenome | isolation source: surface marine sediment (1.8m) | place: French Polynesia: Moorea | collected 2018-08
ATCTCGCGCATTCATGCCAAGGTCGAAATGCGGCGTGGCAAGTTCTTCATCGTCGACCAGAGCACGAACGGCACTTTCCTGCAGTCCGTGCAGGGCAACGAATCATTTCTCAGGCGCGACTCGACCGAGCTCGAGAGCGAAGGGACGATCGGCCTCGGACGTTCCGAGGCACCGGGAACGTCGCTCTCAATCTACTACAAGGCGATCGACTAGCGACCGACAAGGCGCAGGCAGCAGTCGGCCCGCGCCTCCCTGACCTGAGCCTGTTCAGGCGGCGTTTTTGCCGCCCGACGTCGACAACGATGCGATCACGCTCGACAGCTCGCTTTTGAGCGCCGCCGGCGCGCGATCGCCGTAACTGTCGATGTACTCCCTGATAGCCGACATTTCGTCTATCCAGCTGTCGGCATCAACCGTGGTCAACGCGTCGAAGTCTGCCTCGCTGACGTCCAGTCCTGTGAGGTCAATATCGTCGGACGTCGGCAGGAAGCCGATCGGGGTCTCGGTACCACCGGCGCGGCGCTCGCAGCGGTCGATGATCCACTTCAGCGCGCGCAGGTTTTCGCCGAAGCCGGGCCACAGGAAGCGGCCCTCGGCGTCCTGTCTGAACCAGTTAACGTGGAAGATATCCGGCAGGCGGTCGGAGCGCTCCGGGAAAGTCAGCCAGTGCGACCAGTAGTCTGCAAAGTTGTAACCGCAGAACGGCTTCATCGCCATCGGGTCACGGCGGACGACGCCGACGTCCCCGACACTGGCTGCGGTTGTCTCCGACGCGACGCCGGCGCCGACGAGTACGCCGTGCGCCCAGCTCTTCGCCTGGTAGACGAGTGGCGCAAGCTCCTTGCGCCTTCCGCCAAAGACAATGGCCGAGATCGGCACGCCCTCGGGGTGCTCGGTTAATGGCGAGTAGCTCGGGTTGTTTGTTGCCGCGACCGTGAAGCGCGAATTCGGGTGAGCGGCCTTGCCGTTGGCGGCGTCGTAAGGGTTGCCCCGCCAGTCGAGGGCGGGCGCGCCGGTAGTTTTGCCTTCCCACCAGGGTTCGTTGTCCTCGGTCGTCGCGACGTTGGTGAAGATCGCGTCATGCATCACCATGTCATAGGCATTCTTGTTGGTCTGCTCGTTGGTGCCGGGGACGACGCCAAAGTAGCCGGACTCGGGATTAATGGCCCGGAGCTGCCCCTCGTCGTCGAGGTGCAGCCAGGCGATATCGTCACCGAGCGTCCAGACCTTCCAGCCGGGCATCGAGTCCGGCGGGACGAGCATAGCGAGATTGGTCTTGCCGCAGGCCGACGGGAAGGCGCAGGCGATGTAATGCGTCTCACCCTCGGGGCTCTCGAGGCCAACGATGAGCATGTGCTCCGCCAGCCAGCCTTCGTTGCGCGCCTGGTGGCTCGCAATGCGAAGCGCGTGGCACTTTTTGCCGAGGAGCGCGTTGCCGCCGTAGCCGGAGCCGTAGCTCTGGATCGACAGCTCTTCCGGGAAATGCATGATGAAGCGACGATCCGGGTCCAGTTCGCCGGTGGAATGCAGGCCTTTTACAAACTTGCCTTCGCGTTCAATTCGTCTGAGCGCCGCATCGCCCATGCGCGTCATCAGCTTCATGTTCGCGACGACGTACAGGCTGTCCGTAATCTCGATGCCAAGTCTGGCGTAGGGTGACTCAACCGGTCCCATGCAGTACGGGATGACGTACATCGTGCGGCCACGCATGCAGCCGTCGAACAGCGCATCCATCTTCGCGTGCGCCTCGTCCGGGGCCATCCAGTTGTTGTTGGGCCCGGCATCGTCCTCTTCGCTGGTGCAGACGAAGGTCAGGTGCTCTACACGAGCGACATCGGACGGGTCAGACCGATGCAGGTAGCAATTCGGGTAGGTCTCCTGGTTCAGCTCGGACAACGTACCGTCGCCGAGCATCTGACGGATCAGGTCAGCGTACTCTTCTTCGCTGCCGTTGCACCAATAAATTTTATCAGGATCAGTAAGTTGAGAGACACTCTCAACCCAATTTCTTAATTCGGAAAGGCTCGTAGCTGCAGCAGTATCCATCTCTATCCCCAACGTCGCGTTTATCCCTCCCCAAAATGTATACGAATGCATTCGCCGTGAGCAGGCTTCGCTCCGGCTTTTCATACCCTTGCCAAGTAATTGCAGGCGAAACCGATTCGAGGTCGAATCTCGAGGGTATTCCGGGTTCAGATGCAGTTGCAGAAACGGGCGCCCGGGCCCGCGCATCGAGCGCCGATCAGGCGGATGTCGGCGCCGAGCCCGCTCGCAGCTCAGGCGGGTATCAGTCGCAGAGCGTCGGCGAGCCGCCGACCAGTCTTGCGTCGTAAGCGGCGACCACATCGAAGGCGTTCTGCGTATCGCCGGTCGCGCGATTCGTCGTAAACGACCACTCAACGACTTCGACGCGGTCGCAGCCGTTCCTTCCGGCGCCCGTCGACGCGAAACCGAGCAGCAGCGTATGGCTCAGGCTGTCCTGAGTCTCTGCACTGTAGGTGTCCAGCACCTTCTTTCGCGCCGTCGGGAAGAAGGCGAACTGCCAGAAGTACTCGGTGAATTCGCGCATGCGAGCAGGGTTCAGCGGCCGCGCATTGATACGGCCTGCAAAGCCCGAGTGAACGGACCGATCAACGCCGTCTCGCAGCGTATCGCTGCACTTGAAGACGCGGGCGAAGCCGGGTGACGTGATGTCGGAGATGTTGCCGATCGAGGCCGTGTACGACAGTTCGCGAGCGAACTCGAAGTAGCGATCGGTCTCGACGGTGCCAACGAAGCGGCCCTGTACCGTGCGCGATTCGTTGTCGGCGGCTTCCCAGGCTTCAGCTGTGGCGAAGTCGTTGGTGCACATCTCAAAGGAGCCCGACTCATCGAGGACGTGGTGCATCGTGTAGCTTCGCGCCGTCGATGCCCTGGGATCGACAAAGAAGTCCGACGGGACCTGGTAGTTATTGTCGTACACGAGCGCGAGTACGTCACTTACGGAGGGCAGGGGCTTCTCGACGACCGTGACGGCCGCATCGGCGGGCTTGGGTGCCTCACCGCTGCCGCCGCCGCAGGATGCGACGAGCACCAGCAACGGGACGTACCAATGGGCGGAGATTCTCATCGAAAACTCTCACTGTCCTTAACACCCCGGGCCTTGGCCCTGCGGCGAGACATCCTTGCCCGCCGGTGTTGTAGCTCAAAAAATCAGGCTGCTTCTTCTGCGCCTTTACGCCAGATGGCGAGTTGTCCGGGGGCCTGCACCCCCATCTTTACGCGGTTTCCGTTCGACGAAAAAATCGTGATCTCGATGGGTCCGTCGCGGAACAGATCGCCCAGCGTCATCGACATATCGATGTCGTCGCCCGGGCGGATCAAAATGGATTCTGCATCTCGTCGGCTCACTATCAGCATGGTCGTCTCCTTTGCTTCCTTGTCTCAGGCCTCAGCGATTGAGCGGTTGCCCAGACCGTCACGAGCTCCGCCGTGCCGGTCGTAGGTCGGTGCGGCAGGGTCGTTGCCGCGCAGTACTGCGATTCCTGCGTCGATGTGCTGTTTACGAACGCGGATAAATGCGCCATTTGCCAGGTTGAGCGAGTTGCACTCGGCCGCGATGCCGAGCAGGTCGTCCCACGAGCGCTCGATCAGCGCTTCTTCATCGCACCAACCGGCGAAGTCCGTCATCTGGGACGGGCCGTCGGGGAATCCGCTGGCGTTGCACAGCGCGGAGCGCCTGGCGTCGAACTTCTGCAGTTCGCGGACGCAGAGGCCCTTGCCCTCGATCGCGGTCATCAAAGCGTCGAGATCCTGTTCCGCCAGCGCGTCATGCTCATCCTGCAGACACTCTTTCAGGCGAGTGGCATGAAAGACGCAGCTGTCGAGAATCTCTATCGCCTGGTCTCTTGCGTCAGACGTCTGGATACTCATGTCATTCACCGAGAGATCGTTCGAAGCGAATCATCGCGTCGGCGATGGCGCCGGAATCGATTTCGTAGTTGCCTTCTGCAATGGCAGCCTTGACCTCGGCGACCTTGGCAGCGTCAACGCTCGGGGAGTTCGCAAGCGTCTGTTCCAGGCGTGACAGCAGCTGTCCGCCACTGGTCAGCTGGACCGTGTCGCCACCGGACGAAGCCTTGCCAGACGCCGGATTCGCCGGTGCTGACGTGCTGCCCTGCGTGCCGGTCGTTTTGGCCTCATCGACCTTGCCGCCCAGCTTGCTTATCGAACTCTGATCCATTGGACCAATCCTGTTTGTCATAATGACTATCCTCAACAATCATTGTTGCTAGACCCTGTATCGGCCCCCGTGGCAGATACTTTAGGGGTGTTTTCAAAAATTTCCGCCCGTCCCGGCGATCAGTACCTCGACGTGCTCCCGGGACCGGACAATGCCCTCGACCACCTGGCCGGAATTGCTGTTCTCAACCCGGATTCTCTGGTGTAAAGCCCCGTCACTTAACGCTTTTCCCGCCATCCGGATATTGATGCGTTCGTTGGCCACGCTCAGCGTCACCGTCTGGCCACGGTGTATCAGTGTGGCCGCTTCGATCATTGACGGCGTGATGATCTTGCCCGCGATCAGCGACTGGCGGGCTTTCTGGCCGATCAGCGCCTTCGGATCGGTGAAATAGCCGCGCCGGACCCGCGTCACATCGCGTTCGACGGCAACGAGGTCTGACGCCGTCAGGACGTGACCACGACTCACCGGCCGTTTGAGCGTCAGGACGCGCTTCGTGACGACCAGGTCCACCGGTACATAGACTTTCCACGGCTTGTCGCCGGTACAGCGCACGCCGACCGTCGTGCGGTCCTTTATCCTGGTGCCCGGTCGCAGGAAGGCTTCGAGCGGTTCGCTGCATTCTGCCAGCCGCAGCCGCGAATCCAGGCGGGCGGCGCTGACGCGCGTATTGCCTGTCTTGTCGCCAATCTGTTGCTCGATGAGAGCGACAGCGGCGTTCTCGATATCGGTGGTCGGCGTCCAGTTCGCGGGTGCGGCGGCGAATACCGGCGTGCCATCGGTCGATAGCGTCAGCAGCAGGACCGCGAGAACGGCCGGCAATAGATTCCGGCCGTCAATTTTGCGTCGCCCGGGACGGCAGGCCGTCATTTTTCCGTCGAGTTTATCGTGTTCTGCATTCATTGCTTACCGTCGTCTCAAGGCAACAGAGTCCCGCCGTGCGGGCGCTTGTGAGTTTTTTCGTTTCTCATGAGGAGATGCGCCGTGCGGCGATAACTCTCGCTCATCGAGGTAGCTGCAAAAGACATGCCAGCCCGGGATTCAAGGCGTGGCCTGGGCTTTGGCGACGGCCTGCAGAACGTTGCCGCGGGGCCGGCAAACGCTTGCCGCGCGCGACCGCGCGATATCGGCCGCTCTATTGAAAACCTTAAACCGCTTGCGATTTCGAAATTGGCACGCCGGTTGCATAGCTATTCCTGCAACACAACGAGTGAAGAGCTATGACGATTTCATTTTCATCAAAGCACGAGCAATTCCTGGCGATGCGCGCCATGCGCAACGAGGTGCTGTCCACCAACATCGCCAACGCGGACACGCCCAACTACAAGGCGCGTGACTACGACTTTGCCGATGCGATGCGAAAGGTCGGGCAGCAACAGGAGGCGCTGCCGCTGAAGCAGACCAGTGCGCTGCACAAGAACTCGTGGAACACGAACGACTACGGGAGCCGGTTGATGTACCGCGTTCCGATGCAGCCGACGCTGGACGGCAACACGGTCGAGACCGATGTCGAGCAGGCCGCGTTCGCCGAGAATGCGATCAAGTACCGGGCGAGCCTCAGGTTCCTCGATGGCCACTTCAAGGGCCTGCGTTACGCGATCAAGGGAGGCGAATAGGTATGGCTCTTAGAACGATCCGCGCCATGCGGCTACGGAGGGAAAGCAATGTCGCTTTTTAAAGTATTCGATGTCGCCGGCAGCGCGCTGAACGCGCAGCAGGTGCGTATGAACGTGACGGCGAGCAACCTGGCGAATGCCGGCAGCGTCAGCGGCAACCCGGATGAGGTGTATCGGGCGAAACAGCCGATCTTCGAGACTTTCAAGGACTCGATGGACTTGCAGTCCGGCACCGCAGGCGTCCGGATCTCCGGCATCACCGAGAGCCAGGCGCCGCTGTCCGTTCGTTTCGAACCCAGCCACCCGGACGCCGATGCCGACGGCAACGTTTACGTTTCCAACGTAAACACCGTGGAGGAGATGGTTAACATGATCTCCGCGTCGCGTTCCTATCAGAACAACATCGAGATCATCAACACGACCAAGGATCTGCTGCAGCAGACCCTTTCGCTTGGGCGCTAAGGAGTAAACGATGAGCAGTATCCGGCCCTTTGACGATATCCCGAGCCTGGCGCCCCCGCCGCCAAAGGCTCAAAGCCAGGCGGAACTTGGGCAGGCGGATTTCCTGAAACTGATGATCACGCAGTTCCAGAACCAGGATCCGTTCAAACCGATGGAGAACGGCGAGTTCCTCGGCCAGATCGCCCAGTTCAGCACCGTCAGTGGAATTGACGACCTGAATTCGGGCTTTGATTCGCTCGCGACGTCCATCCAGGACGAGCAGGCGCTGAAGGCCGCGAGCCTCGTCGGCCGAACCGTCGTCGCGGAGACCAACGTCGGCTACCTCGGCAGCGACCGTCCGCTGAACGGTTCGGTCGAGATCGATGGCTACGTGTCCGCCGTGCAGATCGACATCAAGGACGGATCCGGCGCCGTCATCCAGCGCCTGAATCTCGGCGAACAGCGTGAAGGCATCGTCGAATTCTCGTGGAACGGACAGGACGGGCTCGGCCGACAGCGCGGCGCGGGCAACTACGAGCTGGAGGCCCGGATCGTCCGCGGCAACCAGGTCGAGAACATTCCGACCCTGGTTGAGGCCGACGTGCAGAGCGTCACGCTGGGCCGCAAGGGGCAGGGCATGACTTTGAATTTATTGGGCGGTGGAGAGCTATCACTCGGCCGCATCTACCGCATCAACTAAAGCACTAGGGACAGGAGAGACACATGGTATTTGCAGTTGCACTTAGCGGATTGAATGCCGCATCCGAAGATCTCGGCGTTACCGCGAACAACGTGGCCAACGTCGAAACGACGGGCTTCAAGAAGTCGCGCGCTGAGTTTGCCGAGGTTTTCGCGACCGGGACGCAGAGCGTTCAGCAGTCGGGCAGCGGCGTGAAGACGGCCAAGATCAGCCAGCAGTTCACGCAGGGCAATATCGACTTCACCGACAACGCGCTCGACCTGGCGATCGCCGGCGAGGGCTTTTTCGTGCTGTCGGACAACGGTGCGCGAAGTTACTCCCGCGCTGGCGCCTTCGGCGTCGATAACAACGGCTTCGTGGTGAATGCGCAGGGCGCTCGCCTGCAGGCGTATCCGTCGGCGGGCAGCGGACTGTTCAACACCGGCACGCCGGAAGACCTGCAGCTGATTACGGGCGCCAGCCCGCCGTCGGCGACGGGCAGAGCTGAGCTTGGCTTGAACCTGCCGGCCGATGCGCCGGTGCCCGTCAACCCGGTGTTCGACGTCAACGATCCGTCGAGCTTCAGCCACACGACATCGTTCACGGCCTACGACTCGCTGGGAGCACCGCATACCGCGACGGTCTATTTCATCAAGGATGCAGCACCCAACACGTGGAACACAGAAGTTCGCATCGACGGTCTGCCGGCTACCGGAAACGGGCCCGTTACCTTTAACCCGGACGGCAGCCTCAATACGCCGCTCGGCGGCCTGATGCCGATTGACCCGTTCGCGGTGACGACCGGCGCCGACCCGCTGGCGATTTCGCTCGACTTCTCGAATACGACGCAGTTCGGCAACGCCTTCGGTGTCAACTCGCTGTCGCAGGACGGATTCACGACCGGTCGACTGACGGGTGTCAGCGTCGCTGAAGACGGCGTGGTCTTCGCCCGATTTACGAACGGCCAGTCACAGGAGCTCGGCAAGCTCGCGCTGGCGAACTTCGTGAACCCGCAGGGCCTGCAGCAGATCGGTGACACGACCTGGGGCGAGGCCTTCCAGTCGGGTGACGCACTGCTCGGCGAAGCGTCGACGGCCTCATTCGGCAATATCCAGTCTGGCGCACTCGAGGCGTCGAACGTGGACCTGACTGCCGAACTGGTATCGATGATTACCGCGCAGCGTAACTTCCAGGCGAATGCGCAGATGATCTCGACGTCCGACACCGTGACGCAGACGATCATCAACATTCGATAGAGCTTAGGGTAACGAGCTGAGGCAGTGACATGGATGAGATGATCTACATTGCGATGACCGGCGCGAAGCAGACAGAAATCGCCCAGTCCATCAACAGCAACAATCTCGCCAATATCTCCACGACGGGATTCCGCGCGGATCTGCACGCCTTCAGTTCGTTGCCGGTCGAAGGCCCCGGCGTCGACACGCGTGTCAACGCCGTGACCGATTCGTATGGCACCGACCTGTCCGCCGGTGCCCTGCAGTCCACCGGCCGCGCGAGCGACGTCGCCATTACCGGCAACGGTTACTTCGCCGTGCAGGCCGCGGACGGCAGCGAGGCGTATACCCGTCGCGGTGACTTCCGCATCGAACCCGGCGGTCTGCTGACGAACGGCGCGGGCCAGCTCGTCATCGGCGAGGGCGGCCCGGTCGCCGTGCCGCCGAACAGCAGCCTGCTGATCGGCAACGACGGCACGATTTCGGTTCAGCCGCTCGGACAGGGCCCGGAGACCGTCAGCATCGTGGATCGAATCAAGCTCGTTAAGCCCGACGAGACACAGTTAACGAAAGGCGCCGACGGGCTGCTGCGCCTGCCGGACGGCGAGGAAGCCGTGGCTGATGCGACGGTCAGCGTCCAGTCCGGAATGCTCGAATCCAGCAACGTCAACGTTGCAAAGACGTTGGTCAACATGATCGAACTGGCGCGCCAGTACGAGATGCAGGTCAACGTGATCAAGTCCGCGGAAGAAAATGCGGATTCCGCGGCACAGATGATGCGTCTCGGTTGATCGAGACACAGGAGACAGTAAATGACACAGGCTTTATGGATTGCGAAGACAGGGTTGGACGCGCAACAAACGCGCATGGCGGTGGTGTCGAACAACCTGGCGAACGTCAATACGACGGGGTTCAAGCAGGGACGAGCGATGTTTGAGGACCTGCTTTACCAGAACGTCAGGCAGCCGGGTGCCAATAACACCCAGGACGCGACACTGCCTTCCGGTGTGACCCTAGGCACCGGCGTGCGCGTGGTTTCTACCGAGAAGATGTTCACGCAGGGCTCGGTCGTCAACACCGATCGCGACCTCGACGTCATGATCAACGGCCGTGGCTTCTTCGAGATCACGCGACCGGACGGTACGGCCGGGTACACGCGTGACGGCAGCTTCCAGCTTGACGCGCAGGGCCAGTTGGTGACGTCCAGCGGCTATGCGCTGACCGACGGCATCACGATCCCGGCGGACGCTCAGAGCATCACGATCGGCGTCGACGGCACGGTGACCGTGTCCTTGCCAGGCCAGGCGTCGCCATCTCAGGTCGGGCAGATCCAGGTGACGACTTTCCCGAACCCGGGTGGCCTGCAGCCGATCGGAGAAAACCTGTTTGTCGAGACGGCATCGAGCGGATCGCCGAGTGCCGGTACGGCCGGTGACTCCGGAAACGGTTCGCTGCAACAGGGCGCACTCGAGGGTTCCAACGTCAACGTTGTATCCGAGCTGGTTTCCATGATCGAGACGCAGCGCGCGTACGAGATGAACTCGAAGGCGATCTCGACGACCGACCAGATGATGCAGTACGTCAACAACAACCTGTAACGAGAGCTGACATGAGACTCCTGCACCGAATCATTTTCCTTATCATCGTCTCGATGCTCGGCGCGTGCATGTCGCGGCCGGCGATACTCGGCGAGACCTACGATCCGCCGTACCCGGTCGAGCCGGCTTATGAGCCGCCGACTTCCGGCAGTATCTATCGGTCTGGAACCGATGTTCGGCTCTTCGAAGACCTTCGTGCGGGCCGCCTCGGCGACATCCTGACGGTGCGGCTCGTCGAGCAGACGAATGCCAGCAAGAATTCGGCCACGTCGACGTCGAAGTCGACCGAGGCGACGCTCGGGAATCCGACCGTGTTCGGCCAGGTATTGACCAACAAAGGCCAGCCGCTGTTCGAGGGCAGCCTGAGTGGCGAAAGCACATTCGATGGCAGCGGCTCCAGCAGCCAGAGCAACAGCCTCGTCGGCGACATTACGGTCACCGTCGTCGAGCGGCTGCCGAACGGCAACCTGAGAATCCGCGGCGAGAAGTGGCTGACCCTGAACCAGGGGCGCGAGTTTATCCGCTTGTCCGGGATCATTCGTGCCGTCGACATCAACCCGGACAACTCGATCCAGTCAAACCGGATTGCCGACGCGCAGATCAGCTACAGCAGCAAAGGCGTGCTGGCCGCCGCGAATCGCATGGGCCTGATCGCACGCTTCTTTAATTCCATCTTCCATCCGTACTAGGGGATTCCGCAATGCTTCACGAAAAGATTCGAACATTCGCCAGGACGGCGAGCGTCATTGTGTTGCTGCCGCTGATTGCGCAGCCGGTCATGGCGGAACGCGTCAAAGACCTCGCGAGCATCGCCGGCGTGCGTGAGAATCAGCTGGTGGGCTACGGCCTCGTTGTCGGCCTGAACGGCACGGGCGACCAGACCACGCAGACGCCCTTCACGGTGCAGAGCATCATCAACATGCTGACGCAGTTTGGTGTGACAATCCCGGCGGGTGTCAGCCTGCAGCTCAAGAACGTCGCCGGCGTCACGGTCCATGCAGAGTTGCCGGCCTTCGCCAAGCCCGGCCAGAAGATCGACGTCACCGTCGCCTCGATCGGCAATGCGAAGAGCCTGAGGGGCGGCAGCCTGCTGATGGCGCCGTTGCGCGGTGCTGACGGCAACGTCTACGCCGTTGCCCAGGGCAACCTCGTCGTCGGCGGCTTCGGCGCGTCGGGTAACGACGGCTCCAGCGTGACGGTCAATATCCCGAGCGCAGGGCGCATCCCGAACGGTGCGACCGTCGAGCGTTCCGTCTCCAGCGACTTCTATACACGCGATTCGATCATCCTGAACCTGCACGTGCCGGACTTCACAACGGCGAATCGCATGGCCGAGCAGATCAATGACACGATGGGTCCGGATACGGCGCAGGCGATGGACGCGGTGTCGATCAGTGTCCGTCCGCCGATTCAGGCCAAACATCGCACGTCATTTGTGTCGATGCTCGAGAATCTCGAGATCGAGCCGGGCGAGGTTGCGGCTCGGGTGATCGTCAACTCACGTACGGGCACCGTCGTCATCGGTTCCAATGTGACCGTGACACCGGCCGCCGTATCGCACGGTTCGCTGGTCGTCACGATCAGCGAGCGGCCCTTTGCCAGCCAGCCACAGGCGCCGTTCAGCGACGCCGGTGAGACCGTGGTCCTGCCGGACTCGGAGGTCGAGATTACCCAGGAGGACGGCAGCATGTTCCTGTTCGAGCCCGGCACGTCCTTAAACGAGATCGTACAGGCCGTCAATCGCGTCGGCGCGGCGCCCGGCGACCTTGTCGCGATCCTCGAGGCTCTGAAGCAGGCGGGAGCGCTGCGAGCCGAGCTCGTCGTGATCTAGTCGAAGCCAAGCCATGACCGTCTCGATCACAGATTTCAACCAGTACACGGAGATGCGTGCGGCAGCCGATCGCAAGGATCCGGCCGTGCTCAACGAGGTTGCGAATCAGTTCGAGGCGCTGTTCCTGCAGATGATGCTGAAAAACATGCGCGCCGCGTCTTTTGGCGATCCGATGATGGGCGACAACAAGCAGCACGAGCTCTACCAGGACATGATGGACAAGCAGCTGTCGCTCGAGATGGCGAACGGCAAAGGCATCGGCCTGGCCGAGACGATCGTCGAGCAACTCGGTGGAACGCCAGTAAAGCGTGTGACGGCACCGATGCCGGTTTATCGCCCCATAGAACGTGCAGTGGTGGCCGACGTCGCACCGGTATCTCAGCCTGTGGTCGATGACGCCAACGTGGCCGAAGCGGGAACCACAACGGAGGTGAAGAAGACTGAATGGCACGATCCCGTCACGTTCGCCAAGGCGGTCTGGCCACACGTTAAACGCGCCGCCAGCAAGTTGAACGTATCGCCCGTCGGCGTGCTGGCGCAGGCCGCGCTCGAAACCGGGTGGGGCGCCAAGGTCATGCCCGGCAATAACGGCGCGAGTAGCCTGAACCTGTTCGGCATCAAGGCGGCGAACGGCTGGCAGGGCGACAGCGTCGCGAAGAAGACCGTTGAATTTGACGGCGAGGTCGCTCGCCAGGAAGTCGCGCGGTTTCGCGCCTATCCCGACGTGGCCGCGACCTTTGCCGACTACGCATCCTTCCTCGGCAATAACCCGAGATATGAATCCGTGAAGAATACCGGTGGCAATGTTGCCGCGTTCGCGAACGCCCTCGCGGACAGCGGCTACGCCACCGATCCGCGCTACGCGGAGAAGATACAGGACATTTTTAGTGGGCCGACGATGAGGCGCGTGCTCGAGTCACTCGGTGACGCGGGCGCTCTGGAACTTTGAATCGGCATGAGGAGTTGATGACGTGGGCATTCTGAATATCAGCATGACGGGACTGGCCGCCTTCCAGCGCGCGCTGGATGTCACCAGTCACAACATCGCGAATGCCAATACCGAGGGCTACAGTCGTCAGATCACGACGCTGGCTTCACGGATCGGCACAACGGCCGGCGAGGGGACCTTCGGCGCAGGCGTAAAGGTTTCCCAGATCAAGCGATCCTACGACGGGCTCGTGGTTCGGCAGCTGCAGGGCGCTACGACCGGCGTTGGCCGGCTGGAGATTCTCGACGAGATGACCAACCGCGTGAACTCGCTGCTGGCCGACCCGGACACCGGGCTCAATTCGTCGCTGCAGACCTTCTTCGGTTCGGTACAGGATCTGACCAACGATCCGTCGTCGGTGCCGACGCGCCAGGCGATGATCGGCCAGGCCGACGGTCTTGCCGGTCGGTTTCGCGCCGTCGACGACCAGTTGTCGTCCTTAAACAGCGAGGTCAACGAGCGCGTTCGCCAGGCCGTTGCCGAGATCAACGGCCTCGCGCAGTCGATCTCGGATGTGAACAACAAGATTGCGACCGCCGGCCCCGACCAGAATCCGAATGACCTGCTGGATCTCAGGGACAGGCTGGTCCTGGACCTGTCCCGGCTTGTTGCCGTACAGACGGTCGCGCAGGACGACGGCACGCTGAACGTGTTTATCGGCAGCGGGCAGGGACTGATTATCGGCACGGAACCGCAGCAGCTGCTGGTCATCGGCAATGAATTCGATTCGACCGAGGCGCGCATTGCGTTTGCGAGTGACACCCTGTTGACACCGCTCGAGAACACGCTGAGCGGCGGCACGCTGGGCGGGCTGATGGAATTCCGTGACCGGGTACTGTCACCGGCACGCGAGTCACTCGGCCAGACCGCGATCGCGTTCGCGCAGGCGTTTAACACGCAGCACCGGTCCGGCATGGACCTTCGCGGCGTATTGGGCGGCGACTTCTTCAGCATCAAGCCGCCGACCATCCTGGCGTCCAGCGCCAACACCGGTCTGGGCACCGCGACAGCGACGGTGACCGACCTTGGTGCGTTGACCGGGCAGGACTACGTGCTGACCTTCGACGGCACGAACTACAACGTTATCGACCCGATCGACAACACGTCGGTCCCGTTCACCGGCACCGGTACGCCGGCTGATCCGTTTGTCTTCGGCGGCATGTCAGTGGAAGTCGGCGGCACGCCCGCAGCGGGCGATCGCATCATGATTCGATCCTCGCGCGGCACCGCGGCGACGATGCAGAACCTGATGACCGACCCTCAGTCTGTCGCAATCGCCGCTGCGACTCGTTCCCGCATGGACCTGAACAACCTCGGCAATGCGACGTTGTCGCCAGCCGTCACGGTCGACGCGACCGATCCGGACCTGCTGACGAGTGCTACGATCGAGTTTCTCGATGCGACGACCTACAGCATCAATGGGGCCGGCAGCTTTGCATACACGTCCGGCGACCCGATCGTTATCAATGGGTCCCGGATTACGATAACCGGTGCGCCGGATGCGGGCGACCGCTTCGTCATCGAGGCCAACCTCGGATCCACCGGCGATAACGCCAACGGCCTGCTACTGGGTGACGTGCAGTCCGTCGACATCCTCGATGGGGGCATCGTCAGCATCAACGAGAACTACGGCCGGCTCGTATCCGAGATAGGCAGCACGACGAATCAGGTCATTGCCGGCCTCGATGCTTCGCGCGCGGTGCAGAGGAACGCCGAGGCAGAGGTGCAGTCCGTATCGGGTGTGAACCTTGACGAAGAAGCGGCGCGGCTGGTGCAGTTGCAGCAGGCCTACCAGGCGTCCGCGCAGGTCATCAGCATCGCTGCGACGCTGTTCGACACGGTACTCGGGATGACACGACGATGAGCGAGCGCATATCGACACTCAACTCCCTGAACTCTTCGATCAGCCTGATGCAAAGGCTGCAGTCATCGATTGACCTGACCGGGCGGCAGATTGCCAGCGGCCGCAGGATCCTGACGCCGGCCGACGACCCGATATCGTCTGCACGGGCGATCGAGCTTCGCGAGTCGCTGAGCCGCACCGAGCAGTTCGGGCGCAACGCATCCGTGGCGACGAGCAGGCTCAGCCAGGAAGAGACCGCGCTGTCGGCCACCAATGACATCCTGCAGAGGATTCGTGTGCTCGCACTGCAGGCCAACAACGCGACGCTTGGCAATGAGGCGCGGCAGCAAATCGGCGTCGAAGTCCGTGCGCAGCTTAATCAGCTGATCAACCTCGCCAACCAGAAGGACGGCAACGGCGCCTACATGTTTGCCGGTACGCGCGAGAATGTGCAGCCGGTTGTCCAGACCGGCGGCTCCTTTACCTACAACGGCGATGACGGACGGCGGCTGATACAGATCGGCGAGGGCCGTACCGTCGCAGACGGGGACCCGGGCTCGGAGATCTTCTTCAGGATCCGGAGCGGCAACGGCACGTTCGATGCGAGCGCAGCGTCGGCCAATACCGGCACGGGTGTCGTGGGTGGCGGCAGCGTCGTCGATCCGTCGCAGTATGACCGGGACGATTACACGGTGACCTTTACGGCGGCGGACACGTACGAGGTCAGGGACTCGTCTGCGGCGCTGGTTAGCACGGGCAGCTTTGCGCCCGGCGATACGATCGCGTTTCGCGGGATTCAGTTCACGCTGACCGGGGAACCCGATATCGGGGATTCGTTCGACGTCGCACCGAGCAGCTTCCGTGACGTGTTCTCAATGGTCAGCAATCTCGCCGATGCGATTGAGACAGAAGTCTTCGACGGCGCCAGCCAGGCCATGCTGAACAATGGCATCAACCGGGAGCTGCAGGGCCTCGACCAGGCGATCGGTTCCGTACTGAGCGCAAGGACCCAGGTCGGCACCCGGCTGTCCATCATCGAAGACCAGGAAAACACGAACAGCGCGAACGCCATAACGTTCCAGGAGACGCTGGCACGCATTGAAGATCTCGATTACGCCGAGGCGTTATCGAGGCTCAGTCAGCAGACGACGATCCTCGAAGCCGCGCAGAAGTCCTTCGTTCGTACGCAGGGTCTTTCGTTGTTCAATTTCATCTAGCCCGATTGCTGCGCAGGAATACATTGTGCGCATGTATACCTGTATATATAGGTCACATCCGATTTCGGCGCGCCTGCGATTTATTTCTTGATCGACATCACAGTTTCGATGATTGCCGCTAAAGAAATCGAAAAAGCTGCCGGGCCCGGCTTGTATTTTTTCGAATTAAATTTGCATTTTCCCTTAAGGTTTCTTTTCAGCGTCCGATAACTCCTCCGTACGGCGAATAGGATTTCACCTTTTTCGCATGTGTACAGGATTCCGGCAGGCTTATGCAGTCGGTTTAATTCGTAACTTAAGGAGTTATAACGATGGCACTGACGATCAATACAAACGTCGCGTCTATTAATGCGCAACGTAACTTGACGCAGTCGCAGAGCTTGCTCAACCAGTCGCTCCAGAGACTGTCGACCGGCCTGCGAATCAATAGCGCGAAGGACGACGCCGCTGGACTGGCGATTTCCGAGCGTTTCACCACACAGATCCGTGGTCTCAACCAGGCCGCTCGTAACGCGAACGACGGTATCTCTCTCGCACAGACGTCTGAGAGTGCACTGGCTGAGGTTGGCAACAACCTGCAGCGTATTCGTGAGCTGGCTATCCAGTCTGCAAACGCGTCGAACTCGGCTTCTGACCGTGCAGCTCTGCAGAACGAAGTTTCACAGCGCCTCGCTGAGATCGATCGAATCGCTTCTCAGACCTCGTTCAACGGCCTGAAGACGCTGGACGGCTCGTTCGGCTCGGCTAACTTCCAGGTTGGCGCGAATGTCGGCGAAGTGATCGGCGTTACGCTGTCCCAGGGTGTTCGTACGAACCAGCTGGGTCAGATCGCGAGTGAAAGCAACACGGTAACGACGACGGCTATCGCCGACAACGAAGTCACGATTCGTGTTGGTAGCGGTCAGCAGGTCTCGATCGGTGCGTCCGTTTCCGGAAGCGCGAAGGACAAGGCTGCTGCGATCAACGCCGCTTCCGTTCCGGGACTGACCGCAACGGCCACGACCGAAGTCACGGGTTCGATTGCCGCTGTAACCGGCGGTGACGGTACCGACACGGCCGATGACTACCTGCTGCAGATCAACGGCACGACGGTTGTCAGCCAACGCCTCAGCGCAACACTGACAACGGCTGATATCGTTAGCGCGATCAACGCGCAGTCGGACAACACCGGCGTAACCGCGGGTATCGTCGGCACGGACCTGACGCTGACCGACATCGACGGTGACACCATCGACGTCGACCAGACGCTCGGTGGTGACCTGTCAGGTGGCCTCGATGCGACGGACTTCAACACCGCTGGCGAACTGTCTGGTTCGCTGACGCTGTCTGCGTCCGAAAACATCAACATCACGGGTGGCACCAACATCGGCTTTGGCACGCAGGTCGCTGTCGATACAACGACGCTGTCTACCGGTACGATTGCCACGGTTCAGGGTGCTAACGACGTCATCAACCGCGTCGACGCGGCACTGACCACGGTCAGCACGCTGCGTAGTGAGTTCGGTGCACTGCAGTCACGTTTTGAGTCGACCATCACGAACCTGGAAACGGTGAGTGAGTCGCTGACAGCATCACGTGGCCGTATTCGTGATGCCGACTTCGCGGCTGAAACGGCTTCACTGACCAAGGCGCAGATCCTGCAGCAGGCTGGCGTTGCCATCCTTGCGCAGGCTAACTCTCAGCCGCAGTTGGCTTTGAGCCTGCTCCAGTAAGAGAAAGACCTTTAGCAGTACCCCCAGGGGGGACGGTAGGGACACCGTCCCCCTCGGGATTTAAGGAGGGCGCAGATGTCGAATAGCGACATTAAATCAGTCTCCGCCACGACCGGACAGTATCCGGCGTTAACTGCCGCGCCAAAGCCACAAGGCGGCAGCAAATCGCCAGAGGACGGCAAACCTGTGCCGGTCGAGATGGCCTCCGAGGCCGATCTGCAGAAACTTGCGGAGAAATTGAATGTCGCGAGCCTCAGTGTGGGGCGCGACTTGCGCTTTGAAGTGGACCTGAACAGCCGCAGGGCAGTTATCCAGGTGTTGGACAGCGAAACCGGTGAAGTCATACGTCAAATACCGCCCGAAAAGGCGAAGTTCTATTTGACGGAGGCCGGCGCGATGTCGCTGAGGTTGCTGGACGCAAGCGTTTAGAGCTTCATTCCCGTCAACGACGCCTCTTGGCATGTTTCTTGTAGACATCTTGAAGGCAATCGAAGACCAGAAAGGGAACAGGTAGACACAATGGCTAGCATTGTCTCATCAGGAATCGGTTCAGGCCTGGACATATCGGGAATCGTGCAGCAGTTGGTTGCTGCGGAGGGTGCACCGGTGGAATCTCGGCTGGCGAGAAGGGAAGCAGCAGCACAGGCGAAGCTATCTGCCTTCGGCAGCATCAAGTCCGCCCTGTCTGATTTCCAGTCCAAAGCCGAAGCCATCAAGGATCTCGACAAGGTCCTCGTCCGCACCGCTTCCAGCAGCGATCCCGAATTTTTCCTGGCCACCGCATCGACAGAGGCGCAACCCGCGAGCTACTCGCTGGAAGTCGTCCAGCTGGCGCAGGTGCAGAAACTGTCTTCCGGTGCGTTCGCCGATGCCAACACAGCCGTTGGTACCGGCACGCTGACCATCGAATACGACGGTTCGACGATGAACCTCGATATCACGGTTGGCAACGAGTCGCTCGACGCGATTCGCGACGCGATCAATACATCGACGAATAATCCCGGCGTGTCCGCGTCTATCGTCAACGCCGAGACCGGCAGTTACCTGATCCTGACTGGCGACAAGACCGGCGATTCAAAGACCATCAAAGTCACGCAGAGTGGCGGCGATGGCGGCCTAGCCGCACTCGAATACGACCCGGACACCGGCCTGAATTCCCTGACCGAGTCGCAGGCTGCCCAGGATGCGGCAATCCGTATCGACGGCCTCGACGTCCGCAGTGAGACCAATTCCTTCACCGAGGCGGTCGATGGCGTGACCATCGACGTCGCACGCAGCACCGAAGGCGCGCTGGAGACGCTCAGCGTCAGCAACGACAGGGACGCGACGTCGAAGGCGATCAACGATTTCATCGACAGCTACAACTCGCTGATCGACATCTACCAGTCGCTGACCAGCTACGACCAGGAAAGCAACATTGCCGGTGCACTGATCGGCGACTCGACACTGCGCGGAATCGTCACCGAAGTTCGCCGCCAGATGAGCACAGCGGTCACCGGATCGCCTGGCTCGTTCAGCCTGCTGGTCGACATCGGTGTCGAGCTGCAAGTCGACGGCAAGCTCGAAGTCGACAGCGACAAGCTGACCGAGGCGCTGGACACGGACTTCTTCCAGGTCGGGCAGTTGTTCTCGACCACCGACGGTTTTGCGGTCCGAGCGTTCGACACGGCCAAGAGCCTGCTCGACTCCGACGGCATCCTGGAGGCCCGCACGACGGGACTGAACAGCACCATTGAAGACATCGAGGCGCGCCGCGAGTCGTTGAACGATCGTCTCGGGTCGCTGGAGACGCGCCTGCTTCGACAGTACAACGCGCTGGACAGCCTGCTGTCGGAACTGAACAACACCAGCAACTTCCTCAATTCCCAGTTACAGAGTCTCCCGGGCTTCACCCGGCCGGGCAGCGATTAAGGACTAACCAGCAATGAGCAGTGGACTTGGCAAGAGCGCCGTGGAGCAATACAAGCAACTCGATGTCTCGACAACGGTGGAGTCGGCGTCGCCGCATCGTCTGATCCAGATGTTGATGGAACGCGCGTTGCAGAGCATCGGTCTCGCTCGCAACATGATGGAGACCGAGGAGATCGCGGCCAAGGGTGTTCACATCGGCAACGCGATCGACATCATCAATGGCCTGCAGGCCAGCCTGAATCACAAGCACGACGCTGAGATGTCCGCGAACTTCGATGAGCTCTACGGCTACATGACGCGCCGGCTGCTCGAGGCCAACCTGCACAACGACCGGTCGATTCTCGAAGAGGTCGAGAACCTGCTGCGGGAGATCAAGGAGGCCTGGGACGCGATCGCCGGCGATCCGTTGGCCACCGTCGGGCTCGATGAGCGTGACGAGGAGCTCGCGTGAGCAAGCAGCTTCCAGACTCAATGGAAGACCAGCTCGAGGCCCAGGCACTCGACATTGCGCTGCGCATGGAGCGTTGCGCCGAACTCGGGGAGTGGACCGACGTGCATCGCCTGTCCGTCGAGCTTCGCGAGGCCGTACAGGTCGTACCGGAAGACCTTCGCCGAGACGTCGTCTTGAACCTGCAAAAGAGTAACTCACAGGTTCATGCGGCGGTCGTCGGCGCTAAGCAGAACATCGAAGAGCAGCTGTCGACGTTAAGAACCGGTCGCAGTGCGGCCAAGGCCTACCAGGCGAACGGCGACGGCTGAGGATAGTTCCGCTGTCGCAACAATGCGACATAATGCGGTATTTGTGATTCAAGTCACATAGCCGGTTTTTTGACGGTCGTAAGCTCCGTTCTCGTAAGCTCTAGACAATGTTGCAGGGCACGGGGATGGGACAACAAATACACGCCAAAGTTATCGTTTTCGACTCGAATCGAGAGAGGGCGACCGAGCTGTGTCACCGCCTCGAATACCTCGAATACACCGCGGTCGCGTCCGATCCTGAATCGACGCTGGATACACTGAAGGGCGACGACGGCCTCGCCGTCGTGCTCGGCGACCTGGAGCCGGGAGACGGCTTTCGGACCATTGCCGAGCAGATTCGCAGCAAACACCCGGAAATACCGTTCATCCGTCTGAATACCGGCTCAGCCGAGACCGGGCCTGACGCGAACTGGTCACTGGACGTGCCGCTGCGACGGACACAACTGGAACGGCTGATGAAGCGGGCGGAGCGCCACCATGGGACCGAGCGCCGACATCGGCTGACGGGCAGCTCGGCGTCGATTCGTCGTGTCCGTGCCCTGATCGATCAGGTTGCCGACTTCGACACCAACGTGCTCGTTACCGGCCCGTCCGGCACGGGCAAGGAACTGGTTGCGCGAACGATTCACGACCTGTCCGAGCGTGCCGATCAGCCTTTCGTGCCGATCAATTGCGGCGCGATTCCGGCAGAGCTCCTGGAATCCGAGCTGTTCGGTCACGAGAAGGGCGCATTCACCGGCGCTGTCAACGATCGCACCGGACGTTTCGAGCTCGCCGAGGGCGGCACGCTGTTTTTAGACGAGATCGGCGACATGTCGCTGGACATGCAGGTCAAGTTGCTCCGCGTGCTGCAGGAGCGCAGCTTCGAGAAGGTCGGCAGCAACAAGACGCGGTCCTGCAACGTCCGAATCGTCGCCGCGACCCATCGCGACCTGCGCAAGATGGTCGAGGAGGGCGAGTTTCGTGAAGATCTCTATTATCGACTGAATGTCTACCCGATCGAGATGCCGCCGCTCCTAAAGCGTGCATCCGACCTGCCGCAGCTGATCAGCGAGCTGTTCACGCGCTATTCCGGCACCGGCGAAGCCGAGCTCAGAGTCAGCGAGGAGGCCTTGCAGGTTCTCGCGTCGTATCAGTGGCCGGGCAACGTCAGGGAACTCGGCAACCTCGTCGAGCGCCTCGCCATCATCAAGCCGGAGGGCACGATCGAGGTCTCTGATCTCCCGCCGAAGTACCTGGCTGACGAGAATCGCGTCAGCGGCCAGCCGAACATGGTCTCTGAAGCCGTGCAGATGACCTGCGACAACCTCAAGGAACACCTGTCGTCGGTCGAGCGTGAGCTGATCGGTCAGGCGATGACCGCGACCGGCGGCGTCGTTGCCAAGGCCGCGCGTCTCTTGAGCATGCGCCGCACGACGCTCGTCGAGAAACTCGGCAAGTATCAGCTGAACTGATCGGCAGGCCGGGGCGTCCCGGCGATTTCCTTCCCTTTGGAAAAACGGCCCGCGGCGCAGTCACGCACCGGGAGCACTCGATCGATGTCCAGCCTTCGCCCGGGTCTGCTTACTTTTAGTCGGTTACCTGCCAATGCCACGCGCCCGGCGACGCCGTTTTTCGTCACTGTACGGATTTTTGACGGATTCTTGACGGCCCCTGAAAGCATAACTAATTGAAATTGTTCATAATTTAATGTGGCACGTAACTTGCTTACTCATGGGCAGGAAAGCACGTTACGGAGACCAACGTGGTAGCAACAACGATGGATCGCGAGCAGTTGAAGGTCGCTTTCGATGCGTTTAATCACCAGTCGGGACTGCTGGAGCAGTCCTATCGCGACCTGCAGTTCAAGGTCGAGGCACTGACGCGGGCGCTGAACAGTGAGCAGGCTGCGCGCGTTAAGCAGCTCGAGAAGAATGAGCAGATCAGCCATCGGCTGGCAGAGCTTTTGGAGTCGCTGCCCGGCGGCATCGTCGTCATTGACGGCGAGGGCCAGATCATCCAGCACAACTCGGAAGCCGCAGAACTTCTGGGTCAGCCGCTGCTCGACTGCTCGTGGGCGTCAATCGTACAGCGCGAGGTCCACGGCGGCCGCTCGGAAGATGGCAACATCCAGCTGCGCGACGGCCGCTGGCTGAGCCTGTCCCGACGGCGACTACGCGATGAGCCCGGCGAAATCCTGCTCCTCGCGGACGTGACCGACAGCCGCCAGATGTCGGAGCTGCGGCAGCGTCGAGAACGATTGACGTCGATCGGCAAAATGACCGCCGAGTTCGCGCACCAGGTCCGGACGCCGCTGGCGTCGGCCATGTTGTATGCGGCGCAGCTCGACACCGGGACAGCCTCCCAGCAGCGCATCGCGCAGAAGATCAGCGAGCGCCTCGGCGACCTCGGCCGCATGGTCGACGACATGCTGGCCTTCGCCGGCGGTCCGCGTACTGCGTCCGACGTGGTCAACGTTGCCGAGCTGATCCGTAGCGCCACGGCATCCATGGAAGATCAGATCAAGGCCGGAACCGAGCTGCACTGCCTCGTTGCCGACGACAAGCTGTGTGTCGAGGGCAATGCAGACGCGCTCAAAGGCGCTGTGATGAACCTCGTCAACAACGCCGACCAGGCCGGTTCACGCCGCATCATCATCGGTGCACGACGCGTTGCGGACGACGTCTGCGTAAGCGTCAGCGACAACGGTCCCGGCATTCCCGACGAACTACTGCCCAGGGTGTTCGACGCCTTCTTCACGACGCGCCCGCAGGGCACCGGGCTCGGACTGTCCGTGGTCAAGGCCGTCGCTGCCGCACACAACGGCAGCGCGACGGTGAGCTCATCGAGCCTCGGCACGACCTTCACCCTGAAACTACCGGTGGCCGAATGACGAACCCAACCGTACTGATCGTCGAAGACGACGCGAATCTCCGCGAGGCGCTGTTCGATACCTTGTCTTCGGACGAGCTGGATGTCATGACGGCCGACAACGGCGAGTCAGCGCTCGAGATTCTCAAATCGGCAGACGTCGGCCTCGTCGTCAGCGATGTGCAGATGGAGCCGATGGACGGCATCCGGCTCCTGGAGGAGATCCGCACGTCGTATCCTTCACTGCCGGCCGTGTTGATGACGGCGTACGGCACGATCGAGAGCGCTGTCGACGTCATGCGCAACGGCGCAGCCGATTATCTGGTCAAGCCGTTCGAAGCCGACGAACTGAAGTCGATGGTGGGCAAGTACCTGAAGGCGAGCGTCGCGGACGATTCGCCGATCGCGAAGGACCCGGCGAGCACCCGGTTGTTGGCCCTCGCCGAGCGCGTGGCGGTCACCGACGCGACGGTCACGATCAGCGGCGAGAGCGGTTGCGGCAAGGAAGTCGTCGCACGATTCATCCACGATCGCAGTCCCCGCGCCAACGAGAACTTCGTCGCAATTAACTGCGCGGCTATCCCCGAAAACATGCTCGAGGCCGTCCTGTTCGGCTACGAGAAGGGCGCGTTCACCGGCGCCGCCGCGGCACATCCGGGCAAGTTCGAACAGGCGAACAATGGCACGCTGTTGCTCGACGAAATCTCGGAGATGGACCTGGCGCTGCAGGCCAAGCTCTTGCGCGTCATACAGGAAAAGGAGGTCGAGCGGCTGGGTGGAAGAGAGATAATTCCACTCAACGTGCGCGTCATCGCGACGACCAACCGCGACCTGCGTCGTTACGTCGCCGAGGGCAGGTTCCGCGAAGACCTGTTCTATCGGCTGAACGTGTTCCCGGTACAGATTCCTCCGCTGCGAGACCGTACCGACGACATACTGCCGCTTGCCGAGATGTTTAAGGCACGCTATTCACAGGACCCGACGACGAGCATCGCGTTCGACGAGTCCGCGGAGCGCGCCCTGCTGGCGCACTCCTGGCCCGGTAATGTCCGCGAGCTGGAAAACCTGGTCCAGAGAACGCTGATCCTGCTGACGCGTCCGACCATCACGGCCGAGGACCTGGCCTTCGAGACGGCGCCGGTCAGCGAGACGCAGGCACCGGTTGACGACGACCTGCAGGCAGGCTTACGGCATCGCGAGTTCCAGCTGATTATCGATGCAATGACGGCACAGCAGGGTAAGCGTGGCGCCGTTGCACAAGCCCTGGGCATCAGCCCGAGAACCCTTCGTTACAAGCTCGCAAGAATGCGAGCGGCAGGCATCGCCATCCCCGGTGAGGGTGCGGCGAGTTCAGGAGTGCCGCAATGAATGAAATCAGCCCCGACCAGCTCTTGAGCCAGATCCGCAGCATGAGCCGCCAGCTGCAGATGCCGCAGGCGCCGACGCAGGCCGCAGAGCCGGCAGGCCCCCAGTTCGGTGACCTGTTGAAGGGCACGCTGGACGCCGTTAACGACGCGCAGAGGACATCCAGGGAGCTGAAGGTTGGCTTCGAGCAGGGTACGACCGACAAGAGCCTGGCCGAAGTCATGATCGCCTCGGAGAAGGCCAACCTGTCTTTCAGGGCGGTCACCGAGGTGCGCAACAAACTGGTCACGGCGTACCAGGACATCATGAACATGCCGGTGTAAGCACAAAGGACGACTAACTCATCATGGATAACGCACAAGTAATCGATTCAACCGCCGTTCCCGCTTCCAATATGGCACTCGGCAATGTCCTGGGTATCCCCGCCGTTCGGCAGATCATGCTCTTGGTCGGCGTGGCCGGTGCTGTGGCCGCGGGTCTCGCGGTGTTCCTCTGGTCGCAGACGCCGAGCTTCATTTCCATCTACGACGGCGGCGACAGCGCCGAGGCGGCCGAGATTGCGAGCGCGCTTCGCGGCGCGAACATCGAGCACAAGATCAATCCCGTCGACGGCAGCGTACTGGTCGATGAGGGACGCCTGTTCGAAGCTCGTATGCAGCTGGGCTCGCAGGGCATCCTCGCTGACGGGGGCTTGTCGAGCATGGACGAGGGCGCGTTCGGTCGCAGCGCCGAAGTCGAACGCAGCATGCTAAACCAGAATCTCGAAGCGGAACTCGCGCGGACGATCAGCAACCTGGGCGCCGTTCGAGAGGCACGCGTGCATCTCGCGCTACCCAACAAGACGTCGTTCATACGGGACAAACAGCGCGCCACGGCATCGGTCGTGCTCCGCACGCAGAGCGGACGCATGCTCGACCCGGAGCAGGCGGCCGCGATCTCGCAGCTGGTGGCGACGGCGGTACCGAACCTGTCGCAGTCCGACGTCACGATCATGGACCAGCACGGACGGATGCTGGCGTCCGGCAACAAGCTGGGCAATGAGGCGTTGGCTGCGAGCCAGCTGAAGTACCGCCAGAGTGTCGAGGAGGACCTGCGCAACAAGGTCGAGCAGCTGCTGACTCCGTATGTCGGCATTGGCAAGGTCCGTGCCCAGGTGTCGGCCGACATCGACTTCAGCCACCGCGAAGTCGCCAGCGAGGAATACGATGGCGCCAATGCGGCGGTCGTTAGCCGACAGATCAGTGAGACCAACGTGTCGGGCGGCAGCGCGACGCCTGCCGGCGTGCCGGGCGCATTGACGAATCAGCCACCGGAGGCGGGGGGCGCGACGCCCACCGAGGCCGAAAACGTGGCGGCGCAGAACAACTCGCGCAACAGCACCGAGAACCTGATGGTGCCCAAGACGCTGCGCTACGAGAAGCCGCAGCCCGCAACGATCACGAAACTGTCCGTCGCCGTGCTCGTCGACAGCACGCAGGAAGACGGTGCGGAAGGCGCAGGACTGACCCAGGCCGATGTTGATGCGCTCACCGAGATTGCGCAGGGCGCGATCGGTTTCGACGCGGCGCGCGGCGACACAATCGTCGTCCGGAACGTGGCGTTCCGCGACAAGCCGGAACTAACGCCGATCGAGGCGCCGGCGATCTGGGAGAAACCGATCGTCCGTGACATCGCGAAGCAGGTACTCGGCGCAGCCGTTGTACTTGCGATCGTCTTCGGCATCGTTCGACCGATGCTGAACAACGTCGTGTCGTCACACGCCGAGGGCCAGCGCGCCGCCGTCGCCCTCGCGGCCGGCGGTGGCGTCCCCGCAGTCGCCGGCGGGCAGGCGGCGCTCGCCGCACCGAACTTCGATGACAAGGTGGCTGCCGCGAGAAACATCAGTGGCCACGATCCCGCGCGCGTCGCGCAGGTCGTAAAGCAATGGGTAGACGACAATGGCTGAAGCCGAAGAGGAAATGAGCGGCACTGAAAAAGCCGCGCTACTGCTGATGACGCTGGGTGAGGACGAAGCGTCCGAAATCCTGAAGTTCATGGGCGCCGACGAGGTACAGGCCGTCGGTGAGGCGATGGCCAACCTCAAGGCCGTCAGCAAGAACGATGCGAACTGGATGCTCGACAGCTTTATCACCGAGGTCGAGGACCAGACCTCACTGGGCGTCAACACCGAATCCAAGATGCGCAAGCTGCTCGGCAACGCGCTGGGGGAGTCCAAGGCCAATGCGTTCGTCGACAGGATGATGACCGGTCGCAGCTCGCACGGCCTCGATTCACTGCGCTGGATGAGCGCCCGTGAGGTGGCCGACATCATTCAGGATGAGCACCCGCAGATCGTGGCTATCGTGCTTGCCTACCTCGACCCGACCATTGCGGCCGAGGTCGTTCAGATGCTGCCCCATGATCTGCAGACTGACATGATTATCCGCGTCGCGAACTTGAGCGACGTACAGCAATCGGCGCTGGCGGAGATCGAGGCGCTGATCGCCGCGAAGTCCTCGAGCACGTCGGGCGGAGAGACCTTCAAGGTCGGCGGAGACAAGTGCGCTGCCGACATCGTCAATGCGATTCAGAATGAACGCGGCGACACGATCATGGACGAGATCAAGGAACGCGATGCCGATCTCGGAGAGCGCATCGAAGACATGATGTTCGTCTTCGAGACATTGCTGAGCGTCGACGACAAGGGCATCCAGTCGCTACTCCGCGAGATCTCCAACGACCTGCTGGTGGTCGCGCTGAAGGGCTGCGACCCGGCCGTTGGCGAAAAGATCTTAAGCAATATGTCCAAGCGGGCGGCGACGCTGCTGAAGGAAGACATGGAGGCGAAAGGCCCGATCAAGCTCAGCGACGTTGAGACCGCGCAGAAAGAAATCCTCGAAGTCGCGAGGCGTCTCGCCGAGAGTGGCGAGATCAACCTCGGACTCGACGGGGAAGTCTATGTCTGAGGAATCGGGCGCCGTTCGCTGGGACGTCCCCGCTATCGACGGGGGCGACGGCAACGGCTACATGACGGCAGGCCGTCTCGAGGCCCTGCAGAAGGACGCCTACGAGGAGGCGTGGAAGAAAGGTCTCGCCGACGGAGAGGCAGCCGGCAGAGAAGCGATCCGCGAACGTTGCGAGCATCTCGACAGCCTGCTGGACTCATTGTCACAGCCGTTCGAAACCTTGGACGACGAAGTGGAGCACCAGATCGTCGACCTCGCGATGCTTGTCGCTCGACAGCTGTTCCGCCGCGAGATCCGCGCCGACCCGACGCACATCATCGGCGTCGTCCGCGAGGCGCTCAAAATCCTGCCCGCGGCGAGCCGGCAGGTCGAAGTTCACCTGCATCCCGACGACGCAACGCTGGTCAGGGAGTCACTCGCCATGTCCGATCGGCAACCCGCCTGGCAGATCGTCGAAGACGCGCTGTTGTCACGAGGCGGCTGCCACGTTACGACCGAGAATTCACAAATCGATGCGACGGCGGAGTCGCGCCTGAACGCGCTGATCACGTCGATCGCCGGCGATGAGAGAAAATCATGAGCGATAAACCCCTGCCCGGACCCGAAAAGGACCGCAGCCGACAGGCTGTGACGCGCCTCGACCGCTACATGGCCCGGGCGAAAGAACAGCGTACAGATCTTATCGTCGAAGGCGTGCTGCGCCGCACGGTTGGTCTCGCGATGGAAGCCGAGGGCTGCCACGCGGCGCTCGGCGGTCGTTGCGACGTCGTCGCCGACGACGGTCGGCGCGTCGAGACCGAGGTCGTCGGCTTCGCCGGTGAGCGCCTGTACCTGATGCCGGTCGGCGACATGCGTGGCGTGGTTCCAAACGCGAGGGTGATTCCGGTCTCGGGCACGCCCGAGGTGCTCGTCAGCGACGAGCTATTGGGCCGCGTCCTCGATGGCCGGGGCAAGCCCCTGGACGGCGGTCCGCCCATCATCGACGGGCATCGCGTGTCGCTGTTCGGCGCACCGATCAATCCGCTGGACCGACAACCGATCAGGGAATCCCTGGATGTCGGTGTTCGCTCGATCAACTCGCTGTTGTCGATCGGTCGCGGCCAGCGCATGGGACTGTTTGCCGGCAGTGGCGTCGGCAAGAGTATGTTGCTCAGCATGATGACCCGGAATACCGAGGCCGACGTCGTCGTTGTCGGACTGGTCGGCGAACGTGGCCGCGAGGTCAAGGAGTTCATCGAAGACTCGCTCGGCACCGAGGGGATGCGGCGATCGGTCGTCGTCGCGACACCGGCCGACGACACGCCGCTGATGCGCATGCACGGCGCGTGGATGACGGCAGCTATCGCCGAACATTTCCGGGACCAGGGCAAGAACGTCCTGCTATTGATGGATTCGCTGACGCGTTTCGCGCAGGCGCAGCGTGAGATAGCGCTGGCCATTGGCGAACCCCCGGCTACGAAGGGCTATCCGCCCTCGGTGTTTGCCAAACTGCCGCAGCTTGTTGAGCGAGCGGGCAACGGCCTTAAGGGGCAGGGCTCGATCACCGCGGTCTACACCGTTCTCGCCGAGGGCGACGACCAGAACGATCCCGTCGTCGACGCGGCGCGCGCGATCCTCGACGGCCACATCGTGTTGTCGAGGGACATGGCTGACGCGGGCATCTATCCTGCGATCGACATCGAATCGTCGATCAGTCGCGCCTTCAACAATATCGTCGACGTCGAGCACCAGCAGCTTGTCTCCCGGTTCAGGCACGTCTATTCGACGTACCAGCAGAATCGCGACCTCGTGGCGGTTGGCGCCTACCAGCCGGGCACCAACGCCGAGCTCGACGAGGCGCTGAAGCTGTGGCCGGGCATCGTTGAATTCCTGAGGCAGCACTATGCGAAGAAAGTCTCCTTCGACGAGAGCGTCAGGGAGCTGCGCGCGATATTCGAAGATCCGCAGGAAGGGCTTCAGGAAGCCGCGGCGCCGGTAGAGGCTTAAGGTGCGAAGGCGTTCCGCAAAGTTCGAAAAGATCGTCAAGCTGGCTGCCTCCGAGGAGCGACGTTACGCCGAAGCCACGGGTGCGTCACAGAGGCAGCTGAACGAGCAGATCGACAGGCTCGGCGAACTGTCGGCCTATCGCCACAACTACTCCCGGGATGCGTCCAACGCCCGAATCACCAGCGCGGCGCAATTGAAGGACTACCAGTCTTTCCTGGACCGGCTGGACCAGGCCGTCGCGGCGCAGCAGCAGATCATCAACGAGTGCGAACAGACGCTGGAACGCCACCGCCGGCACTGGATGTCCAAAAAGCACCGGCTGGAATCACTGGAACGCGTGCGCGAGCGCTACCAGAAGGAGGAACGGCAGGCCGCCGACCGGCAGGCGCAGCGCATTGCCGATGACCGTCGCCCGATCGCTAAGCGTTTTGACCCCGATTAGGGCCTGTTAACAAGCCAGTACGGTGATCAGCTGGCACGCTTCTTGCTCTATCTGCGTTAGACCGATCAAAGTATTCAACCCATCGAGACCAGGCTATGACTCCGACATTCACGCTTCCGTCAAACACCACCGTTAACCCGTTGCAGGGCAGTGCCTCAAAACTGCTGCCCGGCGAGGCCACAGAGCCCGTCGCCGCTTTCTCGAATGCGATGAAGGTCTTCCGCGAGCCCTTGGTATCGCCACCGGAATCCGGTGAGTGGATGCCCGCTGACGGCAGTGGCGAGGCCGTCGAATGGCCGGTGGACGCCTCGGACATCCTCGCTCGGGGCGGCGAACTGCCGCCGTTTGACGGCAAGGAATTGCCGGTCGATCTGCAGGCGGTCATGGACGAGCTGCGCGATCTCGTGGCATCGGGTGAGATTCTGCCCAGGGCCAGCAGCCTGTTGCCTGAAGATGCAAGCTCGCTGCCCACGACGCCTGAAGCGGACGTTGCGCTGAATGCGGGCCTGCCGCTTGACCTCCCGGTCGAGGTCGACCTGCCGCCGGGACTCACGTTCGAGACTGAGATCTCGACGTTGCCGCCATCGATTGTGCCTTTGAATGCGCCCGAGCTTTCTAAAGCCCCGGATACGATCCTGGCAGCGACCGCGCCAAGGGTCGGCGCTGAAGCCGCAGCCGCACCCTCTGACTCCGCAGCGGGCCTCCTGCAATCCGGTCCCGGCGCCGATCGCCAGGCACTGATCGAGCGCCTGTCTGCGCTCGTTAACGTACCGGCGGAGAAAATCGAATCCTTCGCCGAGCAGCGCGACATCCGGACGGCGGATTTGCAGCGCCTTACGGATTTCCTGGACGGCAAGCAGCGGTCAGCCGAACAGGCGATAGCCGTGGCGACGCGGACCGAATCACTGAGCGCGGCCGCTACGCCGGTACCCGCACCGATGGCCCGCATTGACGGAACCATCCTCGACGGCAAGAGCCAGCGACTGCGTCCTATCGGGGTCGGTCAGCCCCAGCCGTCGAGCGAGGCGCGCCTGAGCCCGACCGTCGTCGACCTGGACGTCACCATGACCGATCCGCAGCGGGTCAACCAGCCGCGCCCGGACGTCATAGCATCGGAACTGCTCCGGCAGGAGTCGATGCTGAACTTCAAACCTTCCCCCGGTGGCTTCCAGGTAGCGGCGCCGCAGCAAAGTGCGGCCAATGTCGCCACTAACCAGGCGTTCCAGCCGCTCGATGCCGGCAGCAAGCCATTGCCGGGCAGTATCGATGTGCCGGTGCGGGAAGCGGCCTGGGGCGACCGGCTCAATGAGCGCGTCGTCATGATGGCGAACAATCGACTGCAGAATGTCGACCTGCGCCTGTCGCCGGCCGAACTGGGCCCGTTGAGGGTCAAGGTCAGCGTTGAGGACGGTACGGCGAACGTCTCCTTTGTCGCGCAGCACGCGATCACGCGGGACGCCATTGAACAGGCGCTGCCGCGGCTGAAGCTGCTGCTGGAGCAGAACGGCATCGATCTGGGCAACACCTCGGTCGACCAGCAAGCGCCGGACCAGGGCGCCCCTGACGGCGATGGAGCCGAGCCGTCCCGGCCGGAAGACATCATGGAGGCCCGTGCAACGGGCCGTCGGGGTGACGAGCCCGACGTCACGTCAGACCCGCGTCAGGCCGTTCGGCTGAGTCGCGGGCTGCTCGACACGTTTGCCTGATGCGTCGAGGTTCCGTCACTCGCGCAGGTTCGGCGCGGTGACGGAAAAATGACACCCGTCGCTCCGAAGTCCGACCGCGACACCCCGATGGCGGTTTTTTGACGCGTATCGACTCATCGACAGAAACTAGAAAAGTATCGTAACTATATGAAATAAATAATAAAAACTAGCCATAATTAGTCTTGGCACGACGCTTGCATTACTCCCGATGACACTGTCTGGAGCTAATGATGGCTGAAGAAACTGGAACCCAGGAAGTCGCCGAAGAGGCGGCACAAGGCGGCGGCATCATGAAAAAGCTGCTGCTTGCCGTGGCAGCGCTTGCATTGGTCGCCGTCGGCGCATTCGTCGGACTCATGTTCATGGGTGACGACCCCGAAGCGACGGTCGATGCGGACGGCAACCCGATCGAAGCCGAGGCCGAGGAGCCCTCGTCGAAGGGCGATGGGCCTACCTTCTACACGAACCTCGCGCCCCCGCTGGTCGTTAACTTCAAGGATCGCCTCGGCGACCCGCACGTCATGCAGGTGACGCTCGAGGTCATGGCGCGCGACCAGGCGACGATCAACGAAGTCCGCGAACACATTCCGATCATTCGAAACGCGCTGATCCTGCTCTACAGCGGCTACATCTATGAGGATGTGTCGACGCGTGAGGGCAAGGAAATGATGCTCGCCGACGGCCTCGCGGAAATACAACGGGTCATGACTCAGCGTATCGGCAAGCCGGCGGTCGAAGAGGTCTATTTCACGGGCCTCGTCATTCAGTAGCGGTGATGACTGATGACTGATGACATCGAAAACGCGAACGACGAGAACGTCAACGAAGACGGCGTGACGGAGGGGTCGGAGACGCCCGATGAGCCCGTACTGTCCGACGAAGAAAAGGGTGCGCTGCTCGAGGGTATCGAGAACGGCGAACTGGAAGTGCATTCGTCGAAAGGTCCGGTCTACGCCGAAGTGAAGGACTTCGTTATCAGCCCGCGCTCGCACATCGTCAGCAACAGCCTGCCGCGGCTGGACCTCCTGAACGGCCAGCTCGCCATCATCCTGTCGAAGACCGCCGAGAAGCTGCTCGGCATGAAGGTCAAGGTGCAGGCCGGCAACATCGAGATGATGGACTTTGGAACGCTGGTCGAGCGTGAGCCGAAGGCGCTGCTCATCAATCGCTTCACGGCGGCGCCGCTCGAAGGACCCGCATTGATCAGTTTCGAAGGCGGCGTCGTGACCCAGCTGACCGAGTGTTTTTACGGGGGCAAGGTGGCCAAAGCTACGCCGAGGGGCAACAACCCGTTCACGGCGGGCGAGAAGCGAGTCGTCAACAAATTCTCGGAATCGATACTTGAGTCGATCGGTGAGTCCTGGGCGGCGCTGTCGCCCATCAAGCCCGAGGCGACAGGGCTGTTTCTCAGCACGGACCTTATCGATGGCATCGATGCATCAACCGACATCATAAGCAGCACGTTCCACATGATCATCGACGAGGAAGACTGGGCCTTCAGCGTGCTGTGGCCGGAATTGACGATCCACCCGCTGCTGCCCGCGCTAAAGGATCAGAAGCGAGACGCGGACGCCGCAAAAGACGCGAACTGGCGATCGGCGATCAGCTCGGGCGTCACGGATTCGGTGATCAGGATCTCATCGCAAATCGGGCAGACGTCGATGCTTCTTCGCGACGTTGCCGAGCTATCCGCCGGCGACATCATCGACATCGAGAACCCGCGCAGAACTTTCGTCTTCGCCAAGGACGTACCCGTACTCGAGGGGCTCTTCGGCGTTCACAACGGGCAGTACGCCATTGAAACCACGCGATGGCTGGCGCCATCCGCGGACAAACCGTCGCAGTAACGATCAACAGGAAATCGAAACATGGAATCCGAATCGACAAACAACCCGGGCGAAGAAAACGCTGCAGCGCCGCAGTACCAGCCGGATGAACTGTCCGGCGCAGAAGCGTCCGCCCAGTCAGGCGCCGACGTCAATCTCGACCTGGTCCTCGACATTCCGGTCAACGTCGCACTCCGCGTCGGCACGACCGATATCTCCATTCGTGACCTCGTGTCGCTGGTCGAAGGCTCGGTCATCGCGCTTGACCAGCTATCGGGCGAGCCGATGGACGTCCTGGTCAACGGCACGCTGATTGCGCACGGCGAGATCGTCGTCGTCGACGATCGTTTCGGCGTTCGGCTGACGGACGTCGTCAGCCCTGCCGAACGCATCGAGAAGCTGAACTAGGCGCAGACAATGACACGCCTCCTGGCTATTGCTACCGCCATGTTTGCCAACGCGTCGCACGCGGCCGAGCCGGGCAAGATCGTCGGCGGCGCCGATGTCGCGACGATGATCTTCAGCACGCTGGTCGTGGTCGCGGCGATCGTCGCCCTCGGCTGGGTCTACTCGCGCAGCAAGTTCGCCGTGTCCGGCAACCGGGACGTCATCAACATCGTCTCCAGCCGGGCACTCGGCACGAAGGAACGACTGCTCCTGATCGAGGTTGCCGATCAGCAACTGCTCGTCGGTATGACCGCTGCGCAGGTCCAGACCCTGCACGTCTTCGAAAAACCGGTCGTCGACACGAGCGCCGCCAGCGTCGCGTCGACAAGCTTCGCTGAGCGACTTCGCTCTACGGTGCGGGAGGCCCGCCAGTGATCCGAGGGCTGTGCACCATCCTGCTGTTGTTCGCGGCTACCGGTGTCAACGCGCAGACGGAGGCGCTGGCGCTCGCCGCCGAGGCATCCGGCGGGCAGTCTTACTCGCTGAGCATCCAGATCCTGGTGCTGATGACGCTGCTGACGCTGTTGCCGGCAGCCATCCTGTCAATGAGCGCCTTCGTACGAATCATCATCGTGCTGTCGATCCTGAGGCAGGCGCTGGGAACCGCTCAGACGCCGCCGAACCAGGTCCTGCTCGGTATCGCGCTGTTCCTGACATTCTTCGTCATGGCGCCGGTGATCAGCGAGATTCATACGACCGCGGCCAAGCCCTACATCGACGGCGAACTGTCCGCCGACGCAGCGCTTGCGAACGGCATCAAGCCGCTTCGCGCATTCATGCTGGACCAGACACGCGAAAGCGACCTGGCCCTGTTCGCATCGATCGCGGGCCACACCGATCTCGCGTCCGTTGACGAAGCGCCGATGTCGATTGTCATCCCGAGTTTCATGGTCAGCGAGCTGAAGACGGCGTTCCAGATCGGCTTCCTCGTGTTCATCCCGTTCCTGGTCGTCGACCTCGTCGTGTCCAGCGTACTGATGTCGATGGGCATGATGATGCTGTCGCCGATGATCATCTCGCTGCCGTTCAAAATCATGCTGTTCGTCATGGTGGATGGCTGGGCATTGCTGCTCGGCACGCTGGCGTCCAGCTTTTACCTGTAAGGACTTCAGATGACACCGGAAGTAGTCACATCGATTGGAGAACAGGCCCTGTGGGTCACGATCCTGCTCGCCGCACCGTTGTTGGGTTCGGCGCTGGCCGTCGGTCTGCTGATCGGCATGTTCCAGGCCGCCACCCAGATCAACGAAATGACGCTGAGCTTCATTCCGAAACTGCTGATCCTGGTCATGGCGCTGATCGTGGCCGGGCCGTGGATGCTGGCGTTGATTATCAACTTTACACGTCAACTGATGGAGCAGATTCCGTCGCTGATTTCATAACGACATCAGAGAGGACACTGAAATGAATTCAAGCCATGGATATTCAAATAGCAATGCAGCCGCTGCTCGAGGGACTCGCGATTTATGTGTGGCCCTTCGTACGCATTGGCGCTTTCTTGATGGTGATGCCGCTGATCTCGGGCAGCTTTGTCCCGACCCGGGTGCGGATGCTCTTAGCGGTCGTTCTGACGATGGTGATAGCACCGATTACGCCCACACCGCCCACGTTGGACGTACTGAGTGTGGCGGGTCTGGTCACGGTAATTCAGGAGATCGCGATTGGCGTCATCATGGGATTCTTAGTGCAGCTTGTCTTCGACGCCATCGCGCTGGGCGGTCAGATCATCGGCATGGGCATGGGTCTTGGCTTCGCCATCTTCGTCGATCGGGCGAGGGGAGTGAATATCCCGGTGCTTGGACAGCTGTTCCTGATGCTGGGCATGCTGATCTTCCTGTCCCTGGATGGTCACCTGGCCCTGATTCAGCTGCTCGTCATGAGCTTCACGAACTGGCCGATCGCGTCAAACGGCATCGGGATGCCCGGGCTGACGGAGCTGCTGGCCTGGACGGCGCAGCTGTTCGTTTTTGCGCTGAAGATAGCGCTGCCGGCGATCACGGCGATACTCGTCGTGAACCTGTCGTTTGGCGTGATGAGCCGGGCAGCGCCGACGCTGAACCTGTTCGCGGTCGGTTTCCCGGTAACCATGTTATTGGGCTTTCTGGTCATTTTCTTCAACATGGGCGTGCTGACCGAAAACGTGTCAGCGTTTCTGACGCAGTCGCTGTCCGTGATTTCGCAATTGCTTGAGCCCTGATCAAGTCGATGACGGAAACGGCGCATGGCTGACGAACCGCAAGAAGAACGTACCGAACAACCGACTCCCAAGCGTCTGGCGGACGCGAAGAAAAAGGGGGAGGTTCCTCGATCACGTGAACTGACGATGGCCGGCGTGACGCTCGCCGGTGCGGGCGCTTTGCTGGTCATGGCGGAACCCATCGGCGGCAATCTCGTGTCGACGTTCGGTGCAGGGTTCTCTATCGAACGCCAGAGGGTTTTCGATTCGTCGTTCCTGCCGGTAGCGCTCTCCGAGTCGCTGATGAGCGCCTTCACGGGACTCATTCCGCTGATCATCGTCCTGCTCGCGGCCGTATTCCTGTCGGGCACGGCCATCGGTGGACTGTCGTTCAGCGTCAAGGCGTTCGCCTTCAAGCCGGAGCGCCTGAATCCGATCAAGGGCCTGAAGCGAATCTTCGGCCCGAATGGCCTGATGGAGCTGGTCAAGGCGATGGGCAAGTTCACGCTGGTCGGCGCGCTCGCCATCGCCTGGCTGTGGTTCTCGTACGACGAGCTTTCCGGTCTGGGCCGCGAATCGGTCGATAGTGCGATCGCGCACGCGCTGAAGATCTGCGGCCAGTCGTTGCTGATCGTCAGCTGCGGACTCATCGTCATCGCCGCCATCGATGCGCCGTTCCAGCTCTGGCAGTTCCACAAGAAGATGCGCATGACGCGCAAGGAAGTGCGCGACGAGATGAAGGACACCGAGGGACGGCCCGAGGTCAAGTCCAAGATTCGCACTCTGCAGCAGCAGGTCGCGCAACGCCGCATGATGGAAGACATCCCGATTGCCAGCGTCGTCATCACCAACCCGACGCACTACGCCGTCGCGCTGAAGTATGACGACACGACGATGGGCGCGCCCCAGGTCGTCGCCAAGGGTAAGGACCTGCTGGCGAAACGTATACGTGAAGTTGCGACCGAGCACGGCGTGCCGTTGTTCTCGGCGCCGCCGCTGGCGCGAGCGCTGTTCAGGAGCACCGAGCTCGGCGATGAGATCCCGGCGAAGCTGTATTCGGCAGTCGCGCAGGTCCTCGCCTACATCTTCCAGCTGAACGAGACCCTGAAACCCGGGCAGCGGCCGATGCCGAAGCCTGAGCCAGAGGTCAACGAAGACGATTTCCCCGACCCGCTTTCAGACAAGTGATGAGTTGAATGGCTGACAACGTAAACAACATGGCTTCCGGCGCGCTTCGCAGTGCGGGCATGCCGCTGTTCCTGCTGGCAATGCTGTGCATGATGATGCTGCCACTGCCGCCGCTCGCGCTGGACATCCTGTTCACGTTCAACATTGCGCTGTCCGTGGCGATTCTGCTGACGACGGTTTACGTAGGCCGGCCGCTCGACTTTGCCGTGTTCCCGACCATCCTGCTGGTCGTCACGTTGCTCAGGCTGGCGCTGAATATCGCGTCCACGCGCGTCATATTGCTAAACGGCCACACGGGCACGTCGGCGGCCGGTAAGGTCATCGAGGCCTTCGGCGAGTTTGTTGTCGGCGGCAACTACGCCGTCGGCTTCGTGATCTTCGCGATTCTCGTCATCATCAACTTTGTCGTCGTGACCAAGGGCGCCGGACGCGTGTCCGAGGTCTCGGCAAGGTTCACACTCGACGCGATGCCCGGTAAGCAGATGGCGATCGACGCCGATCTGAACGCGGGCGTCATCGACCAGGACGAGGCACGCAAGCGTCGGGCCGAGATCGGTGAAGAGGCCGATTTCTACGGCTCGATGGACGGTTCGAGCAAGTTCGTTCGCGGCGACGCGATCGCATCGATACTGATCCTGTTTATCAACGTCATCGGCGGCCTGATTATCGGCACGTCGCAGCACGACCTGTCGCTGTCCGCGGCCGTGCACAACTACACGCTGCTGACGATCGGTGACGGCCTCGTAGCCCAGATTCCGTCGCTGCTGTTGTCCACCGCTGTCGCGATCATCGTTACCCGCGTGTCGCGATCCCAGGACATGGGCAACCAGATGTTCACGGAGCTGTTCACCGACCATCGGACCATGTTCGTGACGGCAGCGATCCTCGGCATCCTCGGCATGATCCCGGGCATGCCCAATTTCGCCTTCCTGTCACTGGCACTAGCCTGTGCTTTTGCCGGCTTCCGCATGCTTAAGTCCAGGGAAGCGCCACCGCCGCCGGTCGAGGCGCCGGTCGATCTCGAGGAGACGACCACCGACCTGAGCTGGCAGGACGTCGATCCGGTAGACCTGATCGGTCTCGAAGTCGGCTATCGGCTGATCCCGCTCGTGGACCGGCAGCGCGACGGCGCGCTGGTCGCTCGCATCAAGGGCGTGCGTAAAAAACTGACCGAAGAACTCGGCTTCCTCGTGTCGCCGGTGCACATCCGGGACAACCTGGACCTGTCGCCGAATGAATACCGAATCTCGCTCGCCGGCGTGACGATCGGCGAGGGCGAGGTGCACATCGACAAGGATCTCGCGATCAATCCCGGCCAGGTATTCGGCAAGCTGAATGGCATCGAAACGACAGACCCGGCATTCGGCCTCGACGCGGTATGGATCGACGCCTCGCAGCGTGAGGAGGCTCAGATGCTCGGCTTCACGGTCGTGGATACGGCCACCGTCGTCGCGACGCACTTAAGCCAGCTACTGCAGAGCAACGCGCACGAGCTCTTGGGCCACGAAGAGACGCAACAACTCCTCGATCGCCTCGCGGTCAACTCGCCGAAGCTCGTCGAGGAGCTGACGCCGAAGCTCCTGCCGATGAGCGTCATCACGAGAGTCCTGCAGAACCTGCTGCAGGAGGAAATCTCGATCCGCAACATCCGCAAGATCGCCGAAACATTGGCGGAGCAGGGTACGAAGAGTCAGGAACCCGACGTTTTATCGGCCGCCGTGCGTGTAGCGCTGGGCCGCTCGATCGTCCAGAACGTAGCAGGGACGCGGCCTGAGCTATCAGTTCTGACGCTGGAGCCAGAGTTGGAACGAATCTTGAATGAGTCTGTATCAGAGAACGGATCAATGGGACTGGAACCCGCCATGGTTGAACGACTGCACCAGACGCTGAGCGAAAAAGCTCAGTCACAGGAAATCGCCGGAGAGCCGGCGGTGCTGTTGGTCGGCCCGCAGGTCAGGCCCTGGATGGCGCGCATGATGCGCAGCGTCCGCAACCTGCACGTACTCGCCTACAACGAGATTCCGGACGAGAAGCGTGTGCAGATGATTGGAGCCGTGGGTTGAG
>JAAUXY010011154.1_pt1 | contig 38988 bp, 34 predicted proteins | sample 7278121 | NCBI WGS metagenome assembly JAAUXY01 (sample SAMN14350117, study PRJNA611818) | marine sediment metagenome | isolation source: surface marine sediment (1.8m) | place: French Polynesia: Moorea | collected 2018-08
ACGGCATTCCGCCGTTGAAGGAGTACTATATCTAACCGGCGCTAGACTCTGATCTAGAACAAGAATCACACTTTCTATCTGCCGAAGGCGCGACCCGCGAGATCCGCCATCTGCCAATCAGCGCGCTTCTCGGGTTCATCTTCTTTTCATCCAACTGTCAGACGCCATTCATGTGCGCGTCACGTGCCATTCATCGCGACCACCGACAATCGTGGGTGGGAGCGAGGTAGCACAGGATCGACAAAGCGCGGTTCCGGCGTGGCTCAACCTGGGCGATCGCGAAAGAGAAACGAATGGCTTCGATCAAGCTTCATCGTAAGTGTCTCAGCAACGCCAGGTGGGCCTTCACCACGCGGCAGGCGTCCGGGTGCCCGTGTTCGCCGTGTTCGGAACCTCGATGAAGGCCGGCAAGACGACCACCGCGGCCAGCCTGATGCCTGGCCTGACGCGGGCGGGCCTGCCGGCTGGTGCGGCCAAGGTCAGCGGCACGGGCGCGTCTGCGCAATTCAGCGCCTCCGGGGATGCCGGCGCGCATGCGGTGCTCGATTTCACGGACGCGGGCCATGGGTTCACCAACAAGGTCGGGCTGACCGGCCTGCACGGTGTCCAGGAAATCTTGGTCGCGCATCGCCTGCGCGCCGGCTGCACGGCCTTCGTGCGCGAGGTGGCGGGGATCATTGGTTTGAACTCCCGCTCGCCTCTGGCCTGTCAGGAAGTTTCCGCCGCGACGGACGGCCCGGTCCATGGCTTCGACGACCTGGCCGATCCGGGGGTGGCCGCCGGACTTGGCTATCACTCCGCCAAGGAGCGGTCCGGAGCTGCGCCATCCAATACGGCATTTGACGGTCCCGCCCAGCAGGGCTTGGCGGCATGATTGTGCTGCCAAGGCTGCTGCATCGCAGTCGCCTTCCTCGTCCGCTCGGCCTCGTGCTGCGCGGGCTTGGGCGGGCGGCTGCGGTGGCGGCCGTGTCGCTGTTGGTTCGGCCCGTTTTCGACGGCCTGGATTAGACCTCCGTCCTGAGTCCGCAGGACATCGCGTTCGTCCTCAGCGGTTTTGCGGAGGTGCCGCTGGTGCTCCGGGGGGTCGAGTGCGGGGTCCCTGAGGCGTTGGGCCAGAGCGAGGTCGCCAGCCTGCGCCTGCACCTGTTCCGCCTTACGGGAGAGCTGTCAATCCGGCAGTGCAAGTCCGGCGCCGCGGACATCTGATCCGGCGCTTCGGCGGCGATCTCAATGCCGTGGGCCTCTGGGTCGGCGACGGTTTTGTCCACATCGTCATCGCCGCCATGACCGCGCCCGCGGCGGTCGGCGCGCTCCTCCTGATCAATGACCGGCCGGCTCTGGCCGCCGCGGCCGTCTTCCTGATATGACCATTGCGATCGTCCTGGCGGCGGGGCCGCCTGTGGCGGTGTTGGATGGGGAGAGCCCACTGACCGGCCATACGCCGACCAGTCCGGGTAGCTGGTCTGGTTTCTACGCCAGCGCGTTGAGTTGACGTCTTGACGGAAATGGGCAATGTCAGGACAGTAGGCCGCATGGGAGCGGCGTTTTGGTGGGGGTTATGGCGAAGGTCACCTATCGGACGACCCTGCTCGTCACCGTGGTTGTCTTGCTCGCCCTGACGTTGTTCGGGGCGGGTCTGTCCTATTGGGGCGCGGAGCGATCGCGCTATCACCTGGAGCGCAGCCAACTCGCCCATCAGGTGCTGGAAGGGCATCTGCGTCTCTCGTCCGAGACCTACCAGCTGTTCAAACAGCTTGCCGACGTGATCCTGATCGGCGACGCGGACAACCGCCTGAACGAGCAGATCTCACGGAGCAGGCTTGAGGCGACGCTCAACAAGCTCAGGGATCTCATCGCCTCGGAAGTGGCTTACGTAGACACGCCTGAGGAGCTCTCGGACGAAAAGGACGAGCTGGCGCGTCTGGCGTTGATCGAACGCCAGATCGCGCAGGTCCTCAGTGAGTTTGCCGAAGTCCGCAGCCTCGTCGAGCAGGGCCGCGAAAGAGACGCCTGGATTCTCCTGAGCGGCGTGTTGGATCAGAGCATCGACAAGGGGTTCAATTCCCTCATCGACCAGTCGATCGCCGGCGAGCTCGCGGAGGTAGAGGAGGCCGACCGCGATGCCAGCCAGCTTTTGCACCTGCTGGGGGTGCTGGCCGAAATGACGGCGATCGTGGCCGTGCTGTTCGCGGTGGCAGGGTTGGCCGTGCTGCTGCGCCGTTTGCGCCGCCCGATCGAGAACCTTGTTCAGGGGACGGAGGCCTTGGCTGCCGGCAACCTTCAGCACCGCATCGCGGTCGACGGTTATGACGAGTTCGCGACGCTGGCCCACAGTTTCAATGAGATGGCGGGCGATCTGGAGCGCAATCAGCGCGACCTCAGGCACGCCCGGGATGGACTGGAACAGACCGTGACCGAGAGGACGAAAGAACTCAAGACCGCCAACCAGCGCTTGCACGAGCTCGACAAGACCCGGCGGCGGTTTATTGCCGACATCAGCCACGAGCTGCGCACCCCGCTGACGGTCATTCGCGGCGAGGCGGAGATCGCGCTCAGGGGTGAGACCAAGCCGAGCAAGGAGTATCGCGCCACGTTGCAGCGCGTCGTCGATCAGGCCGCCCATACCAGTCGACTGGTGGAAGATCTGTTGTTCGTCGCCCGGTCCGAGGCCGGCGGTGCGCGGCTCAAGTTGGAGCCGGTGGCGCTCGGCGAACTCGTCCAGCATGTCTGCGAGGACATGGTTGTGCTGGCGGCCCGGGCGCAAGTCGAGCTCGAGGTTCGAGACGCGGCGGACCAGATTACGGTCTCCGGCGACCGCGGCCGGCTGATGCAGCTGCTGATCATTCTGCTCGAGAACGCGATCCGGTACTCCAAACCGGGCGGCAACATCGTGGTCGACGTGCTTCCGGGGCCGGGCGCCGCGGTTGTTCATGTGCGCGATCAAGGCGTGGGCATTCCGCCGGACGAGGTGGAGCGAGTGTTCGACCGGTTCTACCGGGGCTGCAACGCGGTGCGTCAAAATGCCGAAGGCTCTGGGCTGGGGCTGCCGGTCGCCAAGGCGATCGTCGAGGCGCACAACGGCGACATCCATATCGCCAGCGTGCTGGAAGAGGGCACCAAGGTGACGGTCATGCTGCCGATCGTGGGCCGGCTCAAGGCGATCGCGTGAAGGTCCTGCTGATCGAAGACGACGAACGGGTCATCAGCTTCCTTGACCGCGGCCTGCGCGCAGAGGGGTTCCGCGTAACCCTGGCGACCACCGGCGCCGAGGGCACCAAGCTTGGGCAGGCCGGTGACTTCGACGTCATCGTGCTCGACCTCATGCTGCCCGACCTGCACGGCTATGACGTGTGCCAGCGGCTCCGGGTCGACAAGGTGGCCACGCCGATCCTCATGCTGACCGCCATGGATACGCTGGAAGACAAGGTGCGCGGCCTCAGACTCGGCGCCGACGACTACCTCACTAAGCCCTTCGCCTTTGACGAGCTGCTGGCGCGGCTGGAAGCGTTGATGCGCCGCAGCCGCGGCCTGGCGCCCAGCGAAACGCTGGTCACCGTCGGGACGCTGAGCTTCGACCGGGACGCCCTCGAGGTGCGCTGTGGCGGCCAGCCGGTCGAACTGACCCCGAAGGAGCTGGCGATCCTCGAGCTGCTGATGAGCGCGCCGGGCAAGGTCTTCAGCCGGGAGCGGATCCTCAGCAATGTCTGGGGCTACGACTCGGATCCGCTGACCAATGTGGTGGATGTCTATATCGGCCGGCTGCGCAAGAAGTTGTCTGCCGACGGCGCCGCGCCGTCGATCGCAACCGTTCGCGGATACGGCTACAAGCTGGATACCGGCGTGTAGAAGACCGCTGGGTCAGATCGCCTTCTGACCGGTCTGCAGCAGGATCACGCCGCCAATACGCCAGCTCTCGTCGTCCTGCCGCTCCATGGCATAGATGCCGAGAAACGCATTGCCCTGCGGTCCGATGAAGTAGACCGCCTGGCGGATCTGGCGATCGCTGATATAGGAGCTCAGGAACTCGAACTCGCGCGGCCGATAGACGGCGGCGTAGCCACGCTTGACCATGGCCATGAACCGGTCCGCGGTGCCGAAATGTCGGCGAATGCTCGGGGCCGCATAGGAAAAGGCCTTCACTCCGTCATCGCGTTGGAAGGCATCGAGCTGGGCCTGGATCACCTGCCGGATGGCCACGCGGTCCTCGGCGCTGATCGAGGTCACGTCTTGGGCCCGGAGGACGGACCCCGCCATCGTCACAACCACAATTGCAACTGCGACCAGACAGATCCTGCCGATCTGCGCGACCATAACTCTCCTCCCCGACACCCTTTGCGGCTCTTATTCCCTGAGCTAGGCTGAGCCCTGCCGGCGTCAACCCGCATGTTAGCCCAAGAATGGGCCCGAGACGAGACCGGCGACGTCGAACGCCGCGCGAACACGGAATCCGGCAGGCGATGACGAGTGGTTGTGCACGAAAAAATGCGTTGTACCGGGAGTGGTTAGCCACGCTGCGACCGAAAGCCGGATCTGCGCCAAGGGCTGCAAGGGGGCGGGCGAGGCCGATCACGATGGCGTGCGGGGTCTGGATCTTGGTTAACGGCGGGCCCATTCTGTAGGCCAGAGGAGGGCGATGCGTCTGCCCTGGCAACAGAGACGAGGTGCCGAGATGCAAGCTCGAACCCATCCCATTGTCGCTCGCTGGACGCTTGCCGCGGCCGCCTTCGCTCTCGCAGCCATCGCCGTGTCGCCGGTTGCCCGGGCGGCCCCTCTCGCCGCTAGCCAGGCCGGCCTCGCGGTGTATCTGGACGCCGGCGTGCAGGCGCAACCGGTCGCGTCCCGCAGGCATGTCTACGCCAACCGATACCACGCGCGCCCGCCCCGCTATTCTCACCACCACCAGCGGCGTATCGGCACGAGAGTGTTCACCAAGAAGCGGTTCCGCCGTCCGGCCACGCGCGCCTTCGGTCATCGCGGTTTCAAGCATCACCGCTTCGACCACCGAGGGGTCAAGATTCAGCGGTTCGACCACCGCGGCTTCCGGCATCGTGGCATTAGCCGGCACGGCTTCAAGCATCGCGGCTTCGGCGGCCGGGGCTTCAAGCATCACGGCTTTACCCAGCACGGCTTCAAGCATCACGGCTTTAGCCGGCACGGCTTCAAGCATCACGGCTTCAAGCATCGCGGCCGCAGCCAGCACGGCGTCACGATCTTTCGCGGGCGCGGCGTCTCCAAGCACCGCTGATCGCCTGCTTCGCCTGATCTCGTAGTGGCTCCTTTTCCCGACTGAACCGACGCTCTCGGCCTGCTGTACCCTGGTCACTCGTCGAGCCGCCGACGTGCACCCCTGGCCCGCGGATTTGGCGCATAATCGGGGCTCGCCGTCGGCTGGAGCGACGGTAGCGGGAGACGGAGGAGGGGATGATCCGGACGCGCAGCTTTATGCGGCTCGGGCTCTTGGTCCTTGGCGCCGTACTCTTCGTCCATGCAGGAACCGCCCGCGGCGACGCGGGCGGCACCGTGCCGGACGAGGTCAAGGTCAAGGGACAGGTCTTGAAGGGGCGTGTGGTCGGCCTCGACGAGGAGGGTGTCCAACTCGACACCATCTACGGCAAGGGCACGCTGACCATTCCCTACAAGCTGATCGAGACCGTCCGCACACGCGGCGCCTACCGGGTCTATGACCAGGGGGACCAGAAGGTGATTGGCCGCCTTATTGGGGTGCGGCAGCAGGCTTTGCTGGTCGGCAACGATGCGGCAACGGCCGAGCCCCTGCCCTTCGGGTCGATCCATACCGGCGTCCCCGAAGCGGCCTATCAGACATCCTTCCAAACGCGTCTCGAGGCCCACACCCGGAACTGGAGGGGTGACGTGAACCTGGGCATCGACTTCGAGCAAACCGCCATCGACAAGCGCAAATTCCGCCTCGGATTCAACGTGGAGCGGCCGCGCCGGCCGACCACGTTGGAGGCCGGTTTCGATTTCGCCTTCGAGACCGAAGAGGCGGAGGGCCAGCCCGAACGGACGACCAAGGACGAGCTGGCGCTCGTCGTCCAGGGAACCCATGACGTGGTCGGCGATCTCTATGCCTTCGTTCTGCCCGGTCTTGATCGCGACGCACCGCGCCGCCTCGAAATCCGGACCTTCCCCAGTGCCGGGCTGGGCTATCACCTCATCGATCGGGACAACCTGCTGCTCAGGGTACAGGGGGGCTTCGGCCATATTTTCGAGAGTTTCGCCAGCTCTCCGTCGCGGGACTTCGCCGCGGCCTCGCTCGGGGGCCGCTTTCGCTACATGTTCAGCAGCGGCACCGAGCTCGGCTTTTCGCTGCTGTATATGCCGGGCCTGTCGAACCCCGGGCGCGACTGGCTACTGCGCTCGCGCTTCGATTTGTCGGTGCCGCTCGGCGGTCCGCTCGCGCTCCGATACGTGATCCGCAATGTCAATTCGCAGAACCCGTTCGGCGAGATCGGCAACAACAAGTTTGAGACCCTGCTGAGCCTTTCCTATCAGTTCTGACGCATCCGCCGTTACGGCAGCTCCGCCGCCCGCGCCTGCAGCTTCTCGAGCAGCCGGTCGAGCTGGGCCCGCTCCGCCGCATCGAGCGGGGCGAGCAGGCGGGCCTCGACGGCCTGGGCCAGGGGCACGATCTGGCGGTAGACCTGGCGGCCGGCGCCGCTCAGGCGCAGCAGCGAACGCCGCCCGTCCGCTGGATCCCGCTGGCGGTCGAGCCGTCCGGTCTCGAGCAGCCGCGCCACCGCCCGCGAGACCTGCACCTTGTCCATGGCCGTGCGCGCCACGACCTGGCTGGCGGAGAGCGGGGCGTAGGCGCCCAGTACCGCCATGACGCGCCATTCGGGGATGGTGAGATCGAAGCGCTCGGCGTACAGTCTGGCCATGGCGCGGCTTACCGTGTTGGCCAGAACCGACAGCCGATACGGCAGGAACGCGTCCAGGGCGATGGCCGCCTCCGCTTCGGCCGCTTCGATTTCAGTCAAGGGCGATTCGGATGCGGGCGCCATGCGGGCCTCTTGAAATAGTTTCAGTTGAAACTAATATGCCGGGGCGGTGCGCGGCTGTCAAATACGGGAGGAGACGTGATGGCGAGGAACTGGATCTCGTTCCCCAAGGTGGAGGGCAAGGCGTCGCGCCAGGCCCATGCCGATCTGCCCGAGGGGACCTATGAGCGGGAGATCGGCAAGGAGGGCTTTTTCGGGCCCGCGACGCACATGTATCACGCCCATCCGCCGACCGGCTGGACCGACTGGCAGGGGCCGCTGCGCCCGCGCGCCTTCGACCTGGCCAAGCTCAACGCCATCTCCGAGAGCCCGTGGGACGCGACCGACGTGCTCGGCAACGGCGCCGTCAAGTTCCGCTATTGGCGCACCTCGGGCAAGATGGATCACTTGGCGCGCAACGCCGACGGCGACGAGCTGTTGTTCGTGCACGAGGGCTCGGGCCACCTGTATTGCGACTACGGCCATATGGAATTCCGCGACGGCGACTACGTCATGCTGCCGCGCAGCACCATGTGGCGGGTCGAATGCGACGGCGACGCCACCTTCCTGCTGATCGAAGCCAGCAACGACCACTACTTTTTGCCGGACAAGGGCATGCTCGGGCCGCACGCGGTGTTCGACCCGGCGATCCTGGACTCGCCGGCGATCGACGAGGCGTTCCAGGCGCAGCAGGGCGAGCGCGAGACCCATGTGGCGCTCAAGCGCGGCGGTCAGGTATCGACCATGCGTTATCCCTACAACCCGCTCGACGCGGTGGGCTGGCACGGCAATCTGATGCCGGTGCGCATCAACTGGCGGGACATCCGGCCGCTGATGAGCCACCGCTACCATTTGCCGCCGTCCGCCCACACCACCTTCCTGTCCTCGCGCTTCGTGGTCTGTACCTTCGTGCCGCGGCCCTTCGAGACCGACCCCGGCGCGCTCAAGGTGCCGTTCTTCCACTCGAACGACGACTATGACGAGGTGATCTTCTATCACGCGGGCGATTTCTTCTCGCGCGACAACATCCATCCGGGCATGCTGACGCTGCATCCCTGCGGCTTTCCGCACGGGCCGCATCCGAAGGCGCTGGCCCGCGCCTTCGAGCAGACCAAGCCGGGCACGGACGAGGTGGCGGTGATGGTCGACACCCGCGACGCGCTCGAGATCGGCGCCCTGCCCGAAGGAGTCGAGTTCACCGGCTACGTCGACAGCTGGAAGACAAAGGAGGCGGCCGAATGAAGATCGGTGCGCTGAAAGAGGGGGGGCGCGACGGCACGCTGGTCGTGGTCTCCCGCGATCTGAGCAGGGCGGTCAAGGTGCCGAACGTGGCGCCGACGCTGCAGGCTGCGCTGGACGACTGGCACGAGCTCGAGCCCGAGCTGCGCTCGGTCTACCGGCTCTTGAACGACAATCATTTGCCGGATGTCTTCCCGCTCAATCCCAGAAAGCTCGCCTCGCCCCTGCCGCGCGCCTACCAGTGGGCCGACGGCAGCGCCTATGTGAACCATGTGGAGCTGGTCCGCAAGGCGCGCGGGGCGGAGATGCCCGAGAGCTTCTGGACCGACCCGCTGATGTACCAGGGCGGCTCGGACGGATTCCTCGGCCCGACCGACGACATCCCCGCGGCCAGCGAGGACTGGGGCATCGACTTCGAGTCCGAGATCGCGGTGATCACCGACGACGTGCCCATGGGGATCGCGGCCGCCGATGCCGACTATCACATACGATTGTTCATGCTGGTGAATGACGTTTCGCTGCGTGGCCTGATCCCGGCGGAGCTGGCCAAGGGCTTCGGCTTCTTCCAGTCCAAGCCGGCCTCCGCCTTCTCGCCGGTGGCGGTGACGCCGGACGAGCTGGGCCCGGCTTGGGACGGCAAGAAGGTCCACCTGCCGCTGATCACCCATCTGAACGGCGCGGAGTTCGGCCGACCCGAGGCCGGCGTCGACATGACGTTCGACTTCCCCACGCTGGTGGCGCACGCGGCCAGGAGCCGGGCGCTCGGGGCCGGCACGATCGTCGGCTCCGGCACGGTGTCCAATACCGACCGCTCCGTGGGCTCGTCCTGTCTGGCCGAGAAGCGCATGCTCGAGACCATCGAGGACGGTGCGCCCAAGACGCCCTTCCTGCGCTTCGGCGACCGGATCAGGATCGAGATGCTGGACAAGGACGGCCGCTCGATCTTCGGGGCGATCGAGCAGACCGTGGTCAAGTACGACGGGCCGGCCTAACATCTCCCCGCAAGGGGAGGGCACTGCAATGACCGTCGGTCTGGCCAAGCCTGCGCCGGCTCAATCGGACATCGAGGCCTATCGGCGCGACGGCGCCGTCTGCCTGCGCGGCGCGTTCGGCCCGCGCTGGCTCGATGTGCTCGCAACAGGTGTCGAGCGCGAGATGGCCAATCCCGGCCCCATCGCCAAGGACTACACCGCGCCCGGCAAGGGCGGGCGGTTTTTCGGCTCGCTGGTCATGTGGCAGCGGGTGCCGGAGTTCGAGGACTTCGTAAGAAACTCGGGCGCGGCGGCCATCGCGGGCGCCTTCATGGGCGCTGAGAAGGTGGTGTTCTATCACGACCAGCTCCTGGTCAAGGAGCCGGGGACCGCCGAACGCACGCCCTGGCACCACGACCAGCCCTACTATTTCGTCGACGGCCGGGACGTGCTCTCGATCTGGCTGCCGCTCGACCCGGTGCCGCGGGCCACCTGCCCTGAGTTCGTCGCCGGCTCGCACCGCTGGGGCCGCTGGTTCGCGCCGCGCTACTTTATCGACGGCGCCAACTACTACCGGCCGGACGGCACACCTTTTGAGCCGGTCCCGGACATCGACGGCCACCGGGCCGACTATCGGATCCTGTCCTGGGATCTGGAGCCCGGCGACGCCATCGTCTTCCATGGGCTCACCCTGCACGGCGCGCCGGGCAACGCCTCGACCAGGCACCGCCGGCGCGGCTACGCCATCCGCTGGCTGGGCGACGACGCCCGCTTCGCCGAGAGGCCCGGAGAAGTCTCGCCGCCGATCGAAGGGCACGGGCTCGCTCCCGGCGATCCTCTGGACAAGAGTCCGATGTTCCCGGTGGTGTGGCGGCGGCCGTGAGTGCAGGCGGCGGCAGCTGGACGGTGCGACGCTTGGCCATCGCCTCGATGTGAAGATCCCCGCGGCGTCGCAGCCCGGTGGCCGGGCCCGGCGCCAAAACCGCTCCCGCCAGGGCGCAGTCCGAACGTCGACTGGCCCCCAGGCCGTCCGCCAACTAGAGTTCTCGCATGATCATCGCCCGCGCCATTGAGGAGCATGCGCAGAGCCGGCCCGACCATCCGGCGATCGAGGATCGCGGCCAGGTCGTCACCTACCGAGATCTTGACCGGCGGGTCGACCGGGCGGCCGCCAATCTCCGGGCCGCCGGAGTCGACGTGGGCGACATCGTCGGCGTCACCCTGCCGGACTCCGCGGAGCTGCTCGTCGCGTTCCTGGCGCTGGCCCGCGCCGGCGCGGCCATCCTGCCGATCGACGGTCGGTTGCCGCAGGCCGAGAGGGAGCAGTTGATCACCGACTTGAGCATCAAGGCGGCCATCGTGGCGGACGGCGTAGCCTTCGCCGACCGGTCCCCGACGCTGACCATCGGATCGGTTTGCGGACCGGCCAGCGCAGCGGACCCGTTCGCTGCCCCCGCGCTCGATGCCGATCATCCATTGTTGTGCGGGCAATCCTCCGGAACGACGGGGAAACCGAAGCTGTTCCAGTGGAGCCATGGCCGGGTTCGGGACTGGGCTGTCAGATACATGGAAAACGACGGCTGGACCGCGGATGATCGATATCTCGCCGTCATCGGCGCGGCCTTCAACTTCGGGGCGAGGCTCTGTTTCGGCATTCTGTATGCCGGCGCGACGGTGGTTATTCCGGTTTCCCGGGAGCCCGATGACCTGATCACCTTGATCCGCGGACAGGGCATTACCACGGTGTTCTTGACCCCGTCCCATCTCCGTCCGCTGCTACGTCTGGCCGGCGGCGGTGCGCCGGCATTTCCTTCGCTCCGGGCGATGTTCGTGAGCACCGCCCCGGTGACGCCCGAAGAGCGCCGCGCCGCACGAAAGCTGCTCACGCCGAATTTCTTCGAGAGCTACGCGGCCAACGAAACCGGCTTGCTCGTGGTCGCCATGCCCGCAGATCAGGACGCCTATCCGAACTCGATTGGCCGCGCGGTACGTGGCGTTGAGGCACAGGTCGTGGACGAAAACGACCAATCGCTCCCGCCCGAAGCTGTCGGGCACATTCGGTTCCGCGTGCCAGGCTTGCCGGAGGGCTATCTGAAGGATCCGGAGGCGACCGCGCACCATTTTCGGGATGGCTGGTTCTATCCGGGAGATCTGGCTGCGATCAATGCGGAGGGCTATATCTTCCTGAAGGGCCGGGCAGACGACATGATCAGCAACGAGGGCGCAAAGTTCTATCCGATCGAGTTGGAGAACGCCCTCTTGCGGCATCCGCAGGTGGCCGAAGCGGCGGCGTTCGGCTGGCCCCATACCCGATTTGGAGAGGTGGCGGTTGCTTTCGTCGCGGCCAGAGGGCGGGTCACCGTGCAGGACTTGGCACGGTTCTGCTTGCAGCACATCGAACCCTACAAGCTGCCCCACTGGATCGGCTTCGTGCCCCGGTTGCCGCGCAACCCCATGGGCAAGATCCTAAAGAGCGAGCTGAGGGAAACCTTTGACCGGCAGCGGAACGGCGAACCGTTATCCTAGCGACGAGTAGGCCCTACTCAGGGGCAGGGAGGCTCTATGTCCGATCTGAAACTCTATGGCTATTTCCGGTCTTCGGCCGCCTTCCGGGTGCGCATCGCGCTGGCGCTCAAGGGGCTCGACCACGAGTCTGTCTACATCCATCTGGCCAAGGGGGAGCAGTTCGCGCCCGACTACGCCGCCCTCAACCCGGAACAGCAGGTGCCGACGCTGGTCGACGACGGCCATGTGCTGGTCCAGTCGCCGGCGATCCTGGAATATCTCGAGGAGACCCATCCCGAGCCGGCCTTGCTGCCCAAGGATCCGGTGGCGCGGGCGCGGGTGCGGGCGATCGCCATGGCGGTGGGCTGCGACATGCATCCCTTGAACAATCTGCGCGTGCTGAAATACATCACCGGCGAGATGGGCTTGAGCGACGCAGAGATGCGCACTTGGTACGCCCATTGGATCGCGCGCGGCTTCACCGGCATCGAGGCCATGCTGGCCGGCAGCCCGGAGACCGGCCGGTTCTGCCATGGCGACGCGCCGACCTTCGCGGACATCTACCTGGTGCCGCAGGTGTTCAACGCCCAGCGCTTCGACTGCCCGCTGGACGCCTATCCCACGCTGATGCGGGTGCACGAGGCCTGCATGGCCCTCGACGCCTTCGACCAGGCCCAGCCGGCCAAGCAGCCGGACGCGGCGTGAAGCGGCCGCCGCGCGGCATCCGGCTGGAACAAAGACAGCGGCCCGGCACCAAGCCGTGCGGTGCCGACTGTATCGCGCCATACAGGCGTCTCCTGGGTATATGGACTTCATGTTACAATCAGGTCGTGGCAGCGGCGACCGAGCACTAGTTGTGTAATTGCAAAGAATGCGTCATGTTCGGGCGCCAACTTTGCTTGTCTGCCCTACAATATCTTTAGGAACTGTAGGAGGCGAACATGTTGGGTTTCCGAATTCTCGGACTGTCGGCTTGCGCAGCCATAGTTGTGGTCGCCACGCCAAGCCTGGCAGCCGATTCCGGTTCCAGTCGCGACGTTCTGCTCGCGCTGGACGCGGCCAGGCCATCCGCTCTGAATGACGTGAGCGGCGGTTTGCGGCCCGTCTTCGCAGAGGTCAGGAGCGGCAGCGGCGCAGTCGTCACGAGTGGGAGTGGCCTGCCGTCCGTTTTCGCAGAGGTCAGGAGCGGTAGCGGCGCAGTCGTCACGAGTGGCGCGGGACTGCCCTTGCGGCGCGTTTTCGGAGTTGGTCTGGGGCGGTAGCGGCGCACTCGTCACGATTCCCGAGCGCCGCGGCTTCAGCCAGCTCAAGAGGGGACTGCGTAGCGGCTTGGCATAGCGCTCACTCCGACGAGGATGACTGACCCAGGATCCGGCGACCAAGGGCGCCGACCTGCGCCCCGGCCGTAACCTCTGCCACGGTCCTGTCATCAAAGGGCGGTATCTAGCCGAGCACGCTGCGACGTCTCTGCCCCTTCGGCGGGGCCGCCTCGTGCGGCGCTGATTTGGCGATCTAAGACCCTGGCCGAAAGGGAGTTTGCGTCCCATTTCACCAGGGTCGCGCACCCAAAGAGGACGCCGCCCCGTCGCTCCGGGCGGCGTCCTCTCTCACGACTAAGGAGGAGGTTCCGTATGAACCGGGACGAGATCCTGAGCCTGCCGTCCATGCCGCCGGGCAACCCGAGCTACCCGATGGGTCCCTATCGGTTCATCGATCGCGAATACTTCATCGTGATCTACGAGAGCGACCCCGAGGCGATCCGCCGGGCGGTGCCCGAGCCCCTGGCGCCCGACGGCAGCAACCAGGTCTTCTACGAGTGGATCAACATGCCGGACAGTTCGGGCTTCGGCAGCTACCAGGAGAGCGGCGTGGTGATCCCCTGCACCTTCGACGGCGAGCCCGTGAACTACACGGCGCAGATGTATCTCAACGACGAGCCCCCGATCAGCGGCGGCCGCGAGATCTGGGGATTTCCCAAGCGCTGGGGCCAGCCGCGGCTCCGGGTCGAGACCGACACGCTGACCGGAACCCTCGAGTACGCCGGGCAGGTCGTGGCCATGGGCACCATGGGCTATAAGCATGAGACCCTGATCAAGGACCCGGCCAAGCGCAACGAGGCCATGAAAAAGACCCAGGTGAACCTGAAGCTCTTGCCCTGCGTCACCGGCAAGCCGCTGGTGGCCCAGCTGGTCGCCTACAACCTGGCCGAGGTCGACGTGAAGGGCCATTGGGGCGGGCCCGCGCGCCTGCATCTCGTGCCCCATGTCAATGCGCCCGTTGCGGACTTCCCGGTCCGCCGCGTGATCGGCGGACGCCACTTCATCGCCGATCTGACGCTGCCCTACGGCCGCGTACTCTACGACTATCTCGCCTGACCGCCGTCACCAGGGAGCATCGCCATGTCACTCAACGTCACCATTCTCTATGGCTCTGTCCGCTCCGGGCGGCAGGGCATCCGCGCCGCGCGCTTCATCGACCGGCAGTTCCAGGCGCGGGGACACAGGACCGACTTCGTGGACACGCTCGACTATCGGCTGCCGCTCCTGGACCGCATGTACAAGGAGTATGACGGCGACGCACCCGAGGTGCTGGAGCGGCTGGCCGAGATCTACCGGGCCAGCGACGGCTTCGTCGTCGTGAGCGGCGAGTACAACCACGGCATCCCGCCGGCGCTCAAGAATCTGCTGGACCATTTCCTCGAGGAGTACTTCTGCCGTCCCTCCGGCATTGTCTGCTACTCCGCCGGCCGGTTCGGCGGCGTGCGGGCGGCCATGCAGTTGCGCATGACCCTGGCCGAGCTCGGCACGCCCAGCATCCCCACGATCTTTCCGGTGCCGAACGTCCAGGACGCCTTTGCCGAGGACGGCACGCCCACGGACCCGGCGTCCGAGCGCCACGTCAAAGGCTTTCTCGACGAGTTCGAATGGTACGCCGGCGCCCTCAAAGCGGCCCGCGCCGCGCACATGCCCGAGCCGCACATCGCGACCTCGACCGAATGCGGTCCGGGCGCCGCGGCGCCTCTACCGCCGACCGATTGACCTGACCTTTTGTTGAGCGAGGATAGACCCATGTCACAAGCCAAGAACGCCATCGTCACCGGCTCGACCAGCGGGATCGGCCTCGGCATCGCCGAAGCCTTTGCCGGGGCCGGCATGAACGTCGTGCTCAACGGGTTCGGCGACCAGGCCGAGATTGAGCAGACCCGCGTCCGCCTGGAGGAGACGCACGGCGTCAAGGTGCTCTATTCGGCGGCCGACATGTCCAAGCCGGGCGACATCGCCGAGATGGTGGGCAACGCCAAGGCGGCGCTGGGCCGCATCGACGTGTTGGTCAACAACGCCGGGATCCAGCACGTGGCGCCGATCGACGAGTTCCCGGACGAGAAATGGGACGCCATCATCGCCATCAATCTGTCCTCCGCCTTCCACACCACCAAGGCGGTGTTGCCGGACATGAAAAGCCAGGGCTGGGGCCGCATCATCAACCTCGCTTCGGCGCATGGTCTGGTCGCCTCACCCTTTAAGTCGGCCTATGTGGCCGCCAAGCACGGCATGCTGGGCATGACCAAGACCGTGGCGCTCGAGGTCGCCGAACAGAACATCACGGTCAACGCGATCTGTCCGGGCTACGTGTTGACGCCGCTGGTCGAGAAGCAGATCCCCGATACCGCCAAGGCGCGCGGCATCAGCGAGGAAGAGGTGATCAAGACCGTCATGCTCGGCGGGCAGCCCACTAAGAAGTTCGTGCAAACCGACGAGCTCGGCGCGCTGGCCCTGTTCCTGTGCTCGGACGCGGCGGCCTCGATCACAGGGACCGCGCTGCCGGTGGACGGCGGCTGGACTGCGCAGTGAGCAGCCGGCGCCGGCGCCGCCCGGAGCCCAAGGCGGTCAACCTCGCACTCCAGGGGGGCGGCGCCCATGGCGCCTTCACCTGGGGCGTGCTCGACCGTCTCTTGGAGGACGAACGCATCCGGATCGAGGCGATCAGCGGCACCAGCGCCGGCGCCATGAACGCAGTGGTGGTGGCAGACGGGATCATGCGGGACGGGCGCGACGGCGCCCGGGCCGGCTTGCACGAATTCTGGATCGCGGTCAGCGAGGCGGCGCGCGGGAGCCCGATCCAGCGTTCGCCGGTGGACGTGTTCATGGGCAACTGGAGTCTCGACAGCTCGCCGAGCTATCTGTTCTTCGACATCCTGAACCGGGTCGCCTCGCCGTACGAGCTGAACCCCCTGAACATCAATCCGCTGCGCGACCTGGTTGCCGCCCAGGTGGATTTCGACCGGGTGCGGAGCTGCGACCGGATGAAGGTGTTCGTCTCCGCCACCAATGTGGAGACCGGGCGGGTGAAGGTGTTCAAGCGCGACGACCTGACGGCCGACGCGGTCATGGCCTCCGCCTGCCTGCCGTTCATGTTCCAGGCCGTCGAAATCGACGGCGTGTCCTATTGGGACGGCGGCTATATGGGCAACCCGGTCCTGTTTCCGTTTTTCAACGCCTGCGCCTCGAGCGACGTCGTGATTGTCCAGATCAACCCGATCGAGCGCCGCGGGACCCCGAAATCGGCGCGCGAGATCCTCAACCGGGTCAATGAGATCACCTTCAACAGCAGCCTGCTCAGAGAGTTCCGCGCGATCGATTTCGTCTCGCGCATGATCGAGCAGGGCAAGCTCGATCCGAGCGAATACAAGCAGGTCCTGGTGCACCGGATCATCGCGGACGAGGAGCTGAAGCCGCTCGGCGCGTCCAGCAAGCTCAACGCGGAATGGGCCTTCCTGACCCATCTGCACGGCATCGGCTATCGTTCGGCGAGCGAGTGGCTGGACGCGAACTTCGACGACCTCGGCCGCAGCTCCACGGTCGACGTGCGCCGTCTGTTTCAGGACTGACGGGAAGGATACTTGCGCCTTAGCGGGATCGGCTCATGGCCGTGAGGAAGCCGGGATCCGTCTCCCAGCGGTTCAGCACGACCTGTGCAGCCTCCTGGTCGATGCCTTCATAGAACGACATGGCCCGGTGGATCTCGGCTTGTTCGACCTGCTTGTCGCCCAGCCGTCCCGCCCGGCTCCGCAGGAAGATCGTCGCGAAGGCCGCCTGGTTCACGCCGATGGCCTTGCAGGCGATCGCCAAACCCTCGCCGCCGGGCTCGAACACGAGCCGCCGCACCATGGTCAGGCGCAGACCGCTCAGATCGGCGAAGGTGTCCATGAACCTGGCGATGTCGCCCTGCTTGAGCGGCTCCAGCAGCGCTGCCCCCGGATCCTCCGCCGCCTGGCCCGGCTTCTTCTTCTTGATCGCGTCGCTATCGATTGCGTCGCTCTGCGCGTCCATGACCTCCTTTGTCGCGTTTTCGATCGCATCGTTCAGCTGCTGCGGATCGATATCGAAGTTCTCCATGATGTGCTGCCGCAAGGCCGTGCTCACCCAGGTGCACAGCTTCTTGGCGAGGTCGGGCGTGAGATCGCGCCGGCGGGACAGCGGGGCCTGGTATGCCTTTTGCTGCCGCGACTGTTCGACCAAGGCGGACAAGGTCTTGTCCGAAATCTTGGCGCCGTCGTTGTTCAGCAGCGTGGTGACGACCTCGACGTTCCCGGTCGCCACCAAGGCGTCGGAAACCGGCAAGCTCACCTGGGGCCGTATGGAGATGGCCAGCTGGTGCTCCATGGTGCGCTGCTGGACGATCTCGATCAGCTCGGCGTCGCGGAGCACTTCGCTCCGCACCAGCAGGGGATAGGCGACCTCGATCTTGTCGTTTGCCAGCAGATAGACCAGCTCCGTCGGCGCCGTATCCAGACGGGCGAAGTGCTCCGCCAGGGTCCTGCGGACCGGAACCTCCACCTGGTACAGCAGGTGGCGGATGATGTCGGCCATGATCGAGCGGTCGCGATCCGTCAAGACACCCGGCCCATCCGAGAACATCTCGCCGATGGCGGCGAACAGGGCGGCGCGGCTCTCGCGGGATTTGGCCCGCGCCAGGTCGACGAGCTCTTCGACGTCCGGAAGTGCCGGATGCTCTGGCGGCTGGTGCGCTTTCGGATGCTCGGAGGACTTCATGGCGTCTGATGCACCCAGTTGAGCATGCTCTCACGGACCGGCCCGGAGGTCCGGCTTCGCTGCAGTCGCCTGCCCTAGGACGCTAAGGCTCGGCTGGTTATCAAGACGTAAACAAGGCGCCTCAAATGCACTTATGCGTGCAAAAAGGCTCCGAGTCCCGCTGGCGCGTCTGGGGGCCTGGGAGGGTGGCCGTGATCAGCGGTGGCGCCGTTTCATGGCTCGGGATAGGGTCGGGCCGTGCAGGAGGGGACGACACAGCGGGCAGCCGCGGATGCCCTGGGGGACTCGGCCCTGGCCGAAGCCATCGGGCGAGGCGACGGCGCGGCCTATGAGGCATTGGTGCGGCGGCACGGCGGCGCCATGCTGGCGGTGGCGCGCCGGCTGCTGCGCGACGAGGACGAGGCCCGGGACTGCCTGCAGGAGGCGTTCCTCCAGGCCTGGACCAAGATCGACACGTTCGAGGGCCGGTCGGCGCTTGGCACCTGGCTGCATCGGATCGTCGTTAACGCCGCGCTGATGCGCCTGCGCAAGCGGAAACGCCGGGCCGAGGAGTCCATCGACGCGCTGTTGCCCGAATTCGACGCCGACGGCTGCCGCATCGAGCCGGCCTGGCAGATGGACGAACCGGCCGATAGCCTGGTCCAGCGCGCCCAGGTCCGCGAGCTGGTCCTGCAGTCGATCGACCGCCTGCCGGACGATTATCGCACCGTGCTGATCCTGCGCGACATCGAAGGTTATGATACGGCTGAGGTCGCGCAGATGACCGGCGACAGCCAGGGGGCGATCAAGACCCGGCTGCACCGGGCGCGCGCCGCGCTGAAGAAGCTGCTCGAGCCGATCTATGGGGGAGAGCTGACATGACCACATCAAGCCGCTCGAGCAAGGGGCGCCTGGCGCGGTTGATGATGAAGATGCCGCTCATGCTGACCTGCCGCGAGGTCGAGGCGTTCCTCATCGACTACCTCGAGGGCACACTGCCCCGCGCGCAGCGAGCGGTATTCGATCTGCATCTGAGGATGTGCCGGGAGTGCCGGGACTACCTGGCGGCCTATCGCAAGAGCGTGGAACTGGGACGCGCCGCGTTCGCGCGGCCGGAAGACCCTGTGGGGCCGGAGGTGCCGGAGGATCTGGTCAAGGCGATCCTCGACGCGCGGTCGAGGGAAGGTTGACCCCCTGGCTGTAACCTCGGGCGGCCGACCGGCATCAATCCTAGGGCGGGGGGCGCGGGGACCCGGTCCGGGCCAACCAACCTACGCATCGAGAGGGGGACGTTACGATGGCAGCCAGAAAAGCGAGCGCGCGCCCGAGCGTGGAGTGCGCCAAGAACGGTCCCTACATCGTCAAGGGCCTGGAGACCCTGACCGGCGCAACGGGCGAGCCCGTCGAGACAAAGAAGGTGCTCGCGCTGTGCCGCTGTGGCGCGTCCAGGAACAAACCCTTCTGCGACGGCACCCATGCGAACGTTGGTTTCCGGGACGACAAATTGCCCGGCCGCGTGGAGGATCGGCGGGACGACTATGTCGGCAAGAAGATCACCATCCACGACAACCGCGGCATCTGTTCCCATGCCGGCTTCTGCACCGATGGGCTCAAGTCTGTCTGGCGCATGGGCATCGAGCCCTGGATCGACCCCAACGGCGACAACGCCGCGGCGATCATCGAGACCATCAGGAAATGCCCGTCCGGCGCGCTGAGCTATTCGGTCGAAGGCGCCGAGCACCGGGATCAGGATCGACCCCCGGCGATCCAGGTCAGCCGGGACGGTCCCTATTACGTGACCGGCGGGGTACGGCTGGAAAATGCCGAATGGGGCGTGGGCGCGTCGCAGGAGCACTACACGCTCTGCCGCTGCGGCGGGTCCAAGAACAAGCCTTTCTGCGACGGCAGCCACTGGTACATCGATTTCAAGGATCCGGTCGCGGCCACGGAACAGGTGGATGCTGGACCGGAAACCGAGCTGACCTGGTATCGGGTGGCCGACGCCGACGCGGTGCCCGAGGGCCGCGTCATCACGGTCGTGGCCGGCGTCAAGCCCATCGCGCTGGTTCGCTACCAGGGCCGGTACGCCGCGCTCGACAACAAATGCCCGCATCAGGGCGGCCCCCTGGGCCAGGGTACCATCGAGAACGGCTGCCTGCGCTGCCCGTGGCATGGCTGGGACTTCGAGGCGCTGACCGGCCGCTCTGTGGACGGCCGCGCCGACGGCGTCGCAAGCTACCAGTGCGAGCTGCGCAAGGACGGCGTCCACGTGGCGGTGCCCGAGCCGATCAAGCATATCCGGACCGTGAGCGACGTCATGGTCGAGACCATGGTGAACTGGGGAGTCCGGCACGCGTTCGGGATCGTCGGCCATTCCAATCTCGGGCTCGCCGACGCGCTGCGCCTCCAGGAGGAGGCCGGCAAGCTGACCTTCTTTGGCGTGCGGCACGAGGGTGCGGCCGCCTTTGCCTGCTCCGGCTACGCCAAGCTCAGCGGCCGGCCGGCCGCCTGTCTCGGCATCGCCGGTCCCGGCTCGACCAATCTGTTGACCGGGCTTTGGGACGCCAAGGTGGACCGCGCGCCGGTCCTGGCCCTGTCCGGCCAGGTCGACACCCAGGTGCTGGGGCCCGGCGCCTTTCAGGAGATCGATCTCGCCTCGGCCTTCGCCGCCGTCTCGCGCTTCAGCCAGACCGTGCTGCACGACAGCAAGCATGCCGAGCTCATGACGCTGGCGCTCAAGACCGCCACGGTCGAACGGGACGTGGCGCATCTGATCTTTCCCGACGAGGTGCAGACCCTGCGCGCCGCCGACGGCGTGATGCCGTCGGGTCCGGCCGGGCGCATCGGACCGGACCAGATCACGCCGCCGGAGGACTCGGTCAAGCAGGCGCTGACCCGGCTCAAGCAGGCAAAGCGCCCGCTGATCATCGTCGGCTATGGGGCCCGGAGCGCGATGGACGGGGTGGTCCGGCTGGCCGAGGCCCTGCAGGCGCCGGTGGTCACCACCTTCAAGGGCAAGGGCCAGATCTCGGACCGCCATCCGCTGGCCGGCGGCGTCTTGGGGCGCAGCGGCACGCCGATCGCGAGCTGGCTGATGAAGGAGGCGGATCTCTTGCTGGTGTTCGGCGCCTCCTTTTCGAACCACACCGGGATCGACCCCGCCAAGCCGATCATCCAGGTCGACTTCGACCGCATGGCGCTGGGCAAGTTCCACCCGGTCGACGTGCCGGTCTGGGGCGAAATCGGCCTCACCGCCGACCTCTTCCGCAAGAAGCTGCCGAAGAAGCTCGCGGCAGAGGATCAGCGCAAGGCGGTGGCGGCGCGATGGCGCCTGTGGCGCAAGGAGAAGAAGCGCCGTCTCGGCGAGGAGCGCGGCAAGGGCGTGAGCTCGGCCGCGGTCTTCCTGTCGCTGACCCGGCAATGTCCGGACGATGCGGTGATCGCCGTCGATGTCGGCAACAACACCTATTCCTTCGGCCGCTACTTCGAGTGCGCGCGTCAGGCGGTGCTCATGTCCGGTTATCTCGGCTCCATCGGCTTCGCCTTTCCGGCCGCCCTGGGGGCCTGGGCCGCGGCCGGCCACGAGCGGCCGATCCTCTCGATCAGCGGTGACGGCGGCTTCGCGCAGTACATGGCCGAGTTCACCACGGCGGTGAAGTACGGCATGAACATCACCCATCTGCTGCTCAACAACAGCGAGCTCGGAAAGATTTCGCTGGAGCAGCGCGCCGGCCAGTGGCCGGTCTGGCAGACCTCGCTGCACAATCCCGACTTCGCGCGCTTCGCCAAGCTGTGCGGCGGCTACGGCGTGAGGGTGACCAAGGCCGATCAGCTCGACGACGCCATCGCGGCGGCGATTGCCCATGACGGGCCGGCGCTGGTTGAGGTCATTGCCGACCCCGCGCTGGTGTAATGGACCCAGAACCGCCGTGCGCCGGGCGCAAACCATCGCAAGAGTTTCAAACCCATCCTCATGAAGGAGAGCAACCATGTCGCTCAATGCCATCGTTCTGAACTGCACCTTGAAGAGATCCCCCGCGCCGTCGCACACCGAGGCGTTGATCCGCAAGGTCACCGGCCTGATGGCGCCCTTGGGCGTCGAGTCCGAGATCATCCGCGTCGTCGACCACAACATCCCCTTCGGCGTGTCGTCCGACGAGGGGGAGGGCGACGAATGGCCGGGCATTCTGGCCAAGGTCAAGGCGGCCAACATCCTGATCATCGGCACGCCGATCTGGTTCGGGGTGCGCTCGGCGGTCGCCCAGCTGGTGATCGAGCGCCTCGACGGCACCTATGACGAGCCGGACCCGCAAACCGGGCAGTATCCCCTCTACAACACGGTCGGGGGCGTGATCATCACCGGCAACGAGGATGGCGCCCATGACGCGGCGTCCAATACTTTGTTCAACCTCTCCCATATGGGCTGCGTGATCCCGCCGAATTCGGACTGTTACTGGGTCGGCGATGCTGGGCCCGGGCCGAGCTACATGGATGCGGGCGGCGACAAGCACATGTACACCAACAAGACCGCGCGCTGGATGGCGCACAATCTGGTGTATTTCGCTGAGCTGATGCAGGAGAACCCGATTCCCACCAATATCAAGCAGCTCACCGAGGACGCGCGGGCCTATAGCGAGGACAGCTGTCCGCCGAGCCACGGTGCGCCGCTCCGCGGCGAGGCCTAGACGAGGGGTCGGGCCAAGCCATGGATGCGCTTCCGCTGGTCGCGATCGCGGCCGCGATTCTGGGCTTCGGCCTGGTCTCGCGCCGGCTCGAGGCCGGCCTGGTGACGCCGCCCATGGCCTTCACCGGGGTGGGTATTCTCTGCGGGGCGGCCGCGCTCGGACTGGGCGGGTTCGAGGCGGAACGGACCTTCATCCATGTCCTGGCCGAACTCACCCTGGTGATGATCCTGTTCACCGATGCGTCGCGCATCGACCTCAGAGTGCTGGCCCGCGAGCGCGGCTTGCCGCTGCGGCTCTTGGGTATCGGCCTGCCGCTGACCATTCTGCTCGGCGCCGGGGTCGGCGTCCTGATCGGGGTCGGCGTCACGATCTGGGAAGCCGCCCTGGTTGCCGCGGTGCTGGCGCCCACCGATGCGGCCCTCGGCATGGCCGTGGTCAGCAACGAGCGGGTGCCGTTGCGGATCCGCCAGGCGCTCAACGTCGAGAGCGGGCTCAACGACGGCATCGCCCTCCCGGTTGTGTTGATCTTTCTGTCGATCGCCGACGTGACCAGCGCGCATGGCAGCCAGCCGGCGGAGTACTGGGTCCGATTCGTCGCCTTGCAGGTGACGCTCGGGCCTTTGGCGGGTCTTGCGGTGGGCTGGCTTGGCGGCCGGCTGGTGCAGGCTGCCTGGGACAAGGGCTGGATGGAGCCGGTCTTTCTCCGCCTGTCGGCGATCGGCCTGGCGCTTCTGGCCTTCGCCGGGGCCGAGCTGGTGCACGGCAACGGCTTCATCGCCGCCTTCGTCGCCGGCCTCGCGCTGGGCAACTTCACCCGCGGTATCTGCGAGCCCATTCACCGTTTCGGCGAGACCGAGGGACAGTTGATGACGCTGCTGACCTTTCTGGTCTTCGGAGCGGTCATGGTTCCCGCGGCACTGCCGCATCTGGATGCGCGCATCCTGCTCTACGCGCTGCTCAGCCTCACTGCGATCCGGATGGTGCCCGTGGCGCTCAGTTTGATCGGCACCGGCCTGCGGTTGCCCAGCGTGCTGTTCCTCGGCTGGTTCGGCCCCAGGGGCATCGCCTCGATCCTGTTCGCCTTGGTGGTGCTGGAGGGTTCGGACGCGGTCAGCGCCACGGATATCGCGGTGGTCACCGTGACCGTGTTGTTGAGCGTGCTGGCCCATGGCATCACGGCCGCCCCCTTCGCGGGGGCCTATGGCGCGGCCTGTGCCCGGTTTGCCCACATCGCGGACCATGCCGAACACCAGGAGGTCACGCCGATGCGGCTGCGCCATGCGCGCGGAGCCGCGTCCGTCAGGGAGAGGTGAGGGCTGTGGGTCAGGTGCCGGAGAGTTCCGAGGCCTGATCGATCATCCGCAGCGCGTTGAGATATTCGGGGTCCTTGTGCCAGCGGCGGACCAGTGCTCGGGCCGCGCCCGGTTCCACCGCCTCGTAGAACGACATCGCCCGCGTCGCCTCGGCCTGCTCGACCCGCTTGTCGCCCAAGCGGCCGGCGCGGCAGCGTAGCAGGATGGTGGCGAAGCTCGCCTGGTCCACGCCGATGGCCTTGCAGGCGATCGCCAGGCCTTCGCCGCCGGGCTCGAAGACCAGCCGCCGCACGAGCGCCAGGCGGAGACCGGTGAGCTTGACGAAGGTGTCCAGGAACTTCGAGACGTCGCCCTCGTCGAGCGGCGCAAGCAAGGTGGCGGCCAGGTCGTCGGAAGCCGCTTCCTGCTTCTTGGGACGGGGCTGTTCGCGCCGTAACGCGGCGGTCTCCGCGTCGATCAGGTCCCTGGCCGTGTCTTCGATGGTGTCGTCCAGCTCTTCGGGATCGATGTCGAAGTGTTCCACGATATGCTGCCGGACCGCCGCGGACACCCACCAGCAGAGCTTCCGGGCCAGGTCGGGGGTGAGATCGCGGCGGTGCGACAGGGGTTCCTGATAGGCTTTGTACCGGCGCGACTGGGTGACGAGATTGGACATGGTGTCCGGCGAGATCTTGGCGCCTTGATTGCTCAGCAGCGTGGTGACGACCCGCATGTTCTCGGTTGCCGCCAAGGCGTCCGACACGGACGCGCTGATTCGCGGGCGCATGGCGATGGCCAGCTGATGCTCCATTGTGCGCTGCTGGACGATCTCGATGAGGTCCGCATCCTTCAGCGCCTCGCTCTTGATCAGGAGCGGGCAGGCGACCTCGATCTCGTCGTTCGCGAGCAGATAGACCAGCTCCCGCGGCGCGGTCTTCGAGCCGGCAAAGCGCTCGGCCAGCGTCTTGCGCACCGACACTTCGACCTCGTGGATCAGCCGGCGGATGATGTCGACCATGATCATGCGGTCGTGTTCGGTCAGAACACGCTGCGTATCCGCATACAGATCGCCGATCGCCGCGAAGAGCGCGGCCCGGGTGGCCCGCGACTTGTCCCGGGCAAGCCGGACCAGTTCCTCGACGTCCTTGATGGGCGCCGAGCTCGCTTCGGGTTGATCCGCCTCTGGATGGTCGGAAACGGGGATCGCGTTCGATGCGCCCACCTTGGTTGCCGCTCCCTAGCCTGTTGTTGCTGCCTCGTTCCGGGTCGAGCTTTGCCAGCGGGGCCACGCTAAGCCCGATTCGTTAGCAGCACGTAAACGATGCGCACCATGTGCGCCTAAATCCAAACGATAGGCAGCATGACCTGAACAAACCTAGGCCATAGGTTGTAGTCTTGTTATGCGCTTTGGTCGGTTGCCGACGTCCGCGCAGATGCCAGACGGGCTGGACGGCTGCTCGCGGTCAGGCGCGGTGGGCCAATGCGTCGATGGGCCAGTCCGCCCGTTTGGCGCCGGCCTGATAGGCGCTCTCGAGGAAGTCCAAGACCAACTCGGACGGCGCCTCGGCGTTCAGGAGCTCGTCATACATGAGCAGCGCCATGGCGCCCCCGTTCTGCGTGACCCAGGAGGCGGCTGCGGGCGCGAGCGGCTCTTCGGTCAGGCCCGCGGGCTCCGGATAGGTGTAGGAATAGAAGGCGGGCGCGGCCACGCGCGCGTCGCCGGGCCAGAAGCCGAAGCTGATCACCTCGTGCGAATAGGCCTCGCGATCGACCTTCGTGCCGCCCTCGCGCGGCGCCGCCCGGCCCGAGAAGCGGGTCAGTGCCAGATCGAAGCTGTGCCAGAACAGGTGAACCGGGGTTTGCTTGCCCTGGAACCGGGCGCTGAACGCCTTGAAGATGCTGTCGAGCTGAACCAGGATCCGCCAGTACGTATGTGTGTACGCTTCATCATACGTACTATGGGCCTTGTCCTGGTCGAACCGGGTCTTGCTCTCGTGATCATAGGGGTAGGGGTAGATCGGCGGCTCGATCCCGAGCATCTTCAGAGTGCTCATGGTGGTCTGGTAGAAACCCGCAACGGACTGGCCGACCAAGGGAATTCGGACAACCGTGCCGGTACTGGTTGCGATCACAAGCGCGTGGTCGATGAGATCGAACTCGATCGACAGGCTGCTGCCGTCATAGGGGATCGCGCCGGTCGTGAGGCCCCGGGTCGAGACGTACAGGGGAACGTGCCACCAGTGGTTCAGTTTCGGATGCAGTCCCATCCGGATCTTGCCCACGATCTGGCAGAACAGGTGCAGCGTGGTCTTGCTGTCCTGCCACTCGGCCAGCGGCAGGGGCGGGAATTCAAAGTCAGGCATCGCAATTTTGGTCGCGGTATTGGTCAGTGCGGTCATGGACGTCCCCTGTGCAATGGTCTGCCGGATGGCGGACCGTCGGCATGACGGCCTTCGATGGGGAAAGCCGTGCTTGCAGAAGAGCTAGCCCTCGGATCCCGGCAATCAAGGCGCGGCCATCCATAATCGACACCGGCGTCGGGAACGTTACGAGAAGTTAATGCACGGCTCAGGCGCCGGTCATGTTCGCCTCCCATGTTTGGCCCAGCGCGGGGGCGCTTTCACCGTCCGCGCCACCCAAAGTCATGCAGGAGGTACGAGCCATGGATCGTCTTTCGTCCCGTCGGAAGCCGTTCGCCGCGGCCGCGTTGAGGCCACTATCGGCCCAGCGACCGGCTGTCTTTGTCATTGTCCTGACGGCGATGGCCGTCTTGATCACAGCGTCGGTAGCGGTGGCCCGGCCGGCGCCGGCAAGCTTCGCCGATCTGGCCGAGCAGGTGACACCCGCCGTGGTCAACATCGCCACCGTGCAGAAGTCACCGATGCGCTTTATGTCGCACGACGGGGCGCCGGGGCTGGACCGGCCGATGCCGGTCCCGCCGGACTCTCCCTTCGGCGAGTTCTTCCGCCGCTTCTTCGAGGGGCAACCGGGCCCGTTCGGGGCGCCCGGGGCGCCGTCCGAACCGGGCCAGAAGCCGCGGGCTCTGGGCTCGGGCTTCATCATCGACCCGGACGGCCACGTGGTCACCAACAACCACGTCATTGCCAACGCCGAGGAGATCGAGGTGGTGCTGGCCGATGGCACACGCTATCCGGCCCGGCTCGTCGGCCGGGACGCCAAGACCGATCTCGCCCTGCTCAAGATCGACGCGCCCGAGCCGCTGCCGCATGTGGCGTTCGGCGACTCCGACCGGGTCCGGGTCGGCGACTGGGTTCTGGCCGTGGGCAATCCGTTCGGCCTCGGCGGTTCGGTCACGGCGGGCATCGTCTCGGCCCGGGGCCGCGATCTCCAGGGCGGCACGATTGTCGACTTCTTGCAGATCGACGCGCCCATCAACCGGGGCAATTCCGGCGGTCCTACCTTCAACGACCGGGGCGAGGTGATCGGCGTCAACACCGCCATCTTCTCTCCCAATGGCGGCAGTGTGGGCATCGGCTTCGCCGTGCCGTCCAACATCGCCAAGACCGTGGTGGCCGACCTGCGCGACGACGGCCGCGTGTCCCGCGGCTGGCTCGGCGTGCGCATCCAGCCGGTGACCGAGGATCTTGCCGAAGGCTTCGGCCTAGCGAAGCCCCGCGGGACGCTGCTGTCCTCCGTGGAGCCGAAGAGCCCGGCGGCGGCCGCCGGCCTGCGGAGCGGCGACATCATCCTCGGCTGGAACGGAAAGGCCATCGAGTCCCCGTCCGATCTGGCCCGCCAGGTGGCGCTCACCGAGAGCGGCAAGACAGTGCCAGTCACACTCTGGCGCAACGGCGCCGAGACCACGCTGTCCGTCACCGTGGGCAGCAGCCCCGATGCAAAGGTCCGCGCGGATGCCGCGCCCGGCACGCCATCCCCGGGGGCAGCCGAGCGGGTGCCCGCGGGCATGACCGTCGCCGATCTCTCGCCCGAGCTGCGCCGCAGCTATTCGGTGCCCAAGGGCGTCGAGGGCGTCCTGGTCACGGGCGTCCAGCCGGGCAGCCCGGCGGCCCGTCAGGGGCTGCGCCGCGGCGATGTCATCACCGGAGCGGCGCTTGCCCCCGTAGAGGATGTGGACGCGCTGGCCGACCGGCTCGAGGCGGCGCGCAAAGCCGGCCGGACGATGGTCGCGCTCGAGGTGGTGCGCGGCGGCGAGAGCCGCTTCGTGGCTCTGCCGGTGGCCCGGGCGTAACTGTGGGCTCCCGCCCCGGCGTTGAACCGGGGCGGGCAAAGCCCGAAATAATAAGGCGACCGAGCAATCCGGAAGGCCGCGGCGATGCAGATCGGCGCGGCCTTCGCCGAGCACGAACGATGCGCGTACTGGTGATCGAAGACGACAGCGAGACCGCCGGCTACATCGCCAAGGGCCTGGGCGAGCACGGCTTTACCGTGGATGTCGCGGCGGACGGCAAACAGGGCCTGGTCCAGGCGCTGGACGGCGGCTATGACGTGGCCGTAGTTGACCGCATGCTGCCGGGCCTGGACGGTGTGGCGCTGGTCGAGGCCCTGCGCAAGGCGGGGCAGGACACGCCGGTGCTGTTCCTGAGCGCCATGGGTGCGGTGCAGGACCGGGTCGCCGGGCTCAAGGGCGGCGGCGACGACTACCTGGTCAAGCCGTTCGCCTTCTCCGAGCTCCTGGCGCGGATCGAGGCTCTGACCCGCCGGGGCGGTGGCGCGCCCCGGGAGACCACGCTGCGGGTGGGCGATCTGGTCATGGACCTCCTGTCCCGCGAGGTGAGCCGGGCCGGCCGTCCCATCGCCCTGCAGCCGCGCGAGTTCCGCCTGCTCGAATACCTCATGCGCCATGCCGGGCGGGTGGTGACCCGGACCATGCTGTTGGAACAGGTCTGGGACTACCACTTCGATCCCCAGAGCAACGTCATCGACGTCCACGTCAGCCGTCTGCGCCAGAAGATCGACCGAGACTTCGAAACGCCCCTGTTGCACACCGTGCGCGGCGCGGGATACTCGCTGCGTGCGCCGGTCTAATCTTCTCCGCTCGACGGTCTTTCGGGCGACACTTCTTTATCTGTGCCTGTTCAGCGCCACGGTGCTGGCGCTCGTTGGCGTGATCTACTGGCAGACCACCGCCTCTGTCTCGCGCCAGATCGACGCCACCATCGATGCCGAGATCACCGGGCTGGCCGAGCAGTACAGCCAGCGCGGGCCGGTCGGCCTGGTCAGCGCCATCGAGCGGCGCGCGGCGGCGGCCGGCGGGACCCGCGGGCTCTATCTCATCACCGACTGGGCCTACCGGCCGCTGGCCGGCAATCTGTCCCGCTGGCCGGACGAGGCGCCCGACGCGGGCGGCTGGATCACCTTCCGCCTGGCCCAACCGGATCCGGACGGCGCCGGCATCAACTTCGGGCGCGCCCGGCTGTTCGATCTGGGCGGCAGATTCCGCCTGCTGATCGGCCACGACACCCGCGAGCGCGACCGGATCGCGGGCGAGATCCGCGGCGCGCTGTTGTGGGGCATCGCCGCGATCATCGGCCTCTCGCTTCTGGGCGCGATCCTCTTGTCCCGGGCCCTCTTGCGGCGGATCGAGTCGATCGACCGGACCAGCCGCGAGATCATGGCGGGCGATCTGAGCCGGCGGGTGCCGTTGAGCGGCCGGGACGACGAGTTCGACCGGCTGGCCGGCAACCTGAACGCCATGCTGGACCAGATCGAGCGCCTGATGGCCGGGCTCAAGCAGGTTACCGACAACATCGCCCATGACCTGCGCAGCCCCTTGGGCCGGCTGCGCGGCCGGTTGGAGCCGCTGCTGCGGGATCCGTCCGACAGCGAGGCCACCCGCCAGGCCGTCGGGGCGGCGATCGAAGACGCGGACGGTCTCCTGCGCACCTTCACGGCACTCTTGAACATCGCCCAGGCGGAGGCGGGCGCGCCGCGGCGGCACTTCCAGCCCGTTGCCCTGGCGCCGCTGGTGCGCGACGTGGCCGAGCTCTACGAGCCGCTGGCCGAGGACAAGGGCCTGCGTCTCTCCAGCGACGCCCCCGACGATGTAGAGGTCCGCGGCGACCGGGACCTCTTGTTCCAGGCGCTGGCAAACCTTGTGGACAACGCCATCAAGTTCTCGCCCGCCGGCGCGGAGGTCGCGGTCTCGCTCCGCTCCCAGGCGGACCAGGCCGTCCTGGCGGTCGCCGACCGGGGTTCCGGGATACCGGCCGAGGCGCGGACGCGGGTGGTGGAGCGATTCTTTCGGTTGGAGACGAGCCGCAGCACGCCCGGCAGCGGCCTGGGACTGTCCCTGGTGGCCGCGGTCGCCCGGCTGCACGAGGGCGAACTGGTCCTTACCGACAATGCGCCGGGCCTGCGCGCGGAACTCCGGCTCCCGGTATCGCCTGCGTGAGACGCGGTCCGATCCGGTTCAGCCCTGATCCATCAGCTTGTGCAGGTGCCGGTTGACCTCCGCGCTGTGGTGCCGCGCGACCTTGTTGCTGGGCGCCAGGGCCTCCTCGTAGAAGAATGCCGGCAGCTCGTCGTCCTCTTCGGTGAAGCCGGCTTCCTTGTTGAACTGCCATTCATACCGAAGCGCCTCGCGACCCAGGGTCGTGAGAAAGGACGGATCGAGATCCGTGCCATGCGCGTCGTTGAGCGCGTTGACGATCAGGTCGGCGCTTTCGTTGGTCACGGACCGCCCGAAGATGCAGAGCCCCAAGGAGTCCGCCGCGGCGCAGGCGGTCTGCGTCTCCAAGCTGGCCTCGACCAGCTCCTCGGTCGTCTTGTCCGCGGAACGATAGCCCGGCAGGTTGCCGGCGGTGTGGTCGGCGCCCTGCGCCGTGACCATCATGGAAATGCCGGTCACCTCGATGACCCGCGGGTCATAGGCGCTGATGCCCTGCTTCTTGATGACCGGGATGCGCGCGACCTTGTAGTGCGCGCCGACGCGGGCCGTCCCCTGGGCGAGGATGCGACCTCTCTCGTTGCCCTGCCGCATGTCGTCCAACGCCTTGGCCATGAAGTCGGGATCGCCGAACGCGCCTTCGCCGGCCTCCATCAGGACCGCCAGAGTCGCGCCGGTCTCGATGCTGTCCACGCCCAGATCGTTGGCCACGTGGTTCAACCGGGCGACATCGTCGGGATCCTCCAGACCGCAGTTGCTGCCTATCAGGCCGAGCGTCTCATACTCCAGCGGCGAGACCATTTCCTCGCCGTCCTTATCGACATAGATGTTGCTGCATTTGATCAGGCAGCCCGGCATGCAGGCATGCGTGGGCTCGCCGCCGCGGCTCAGGTTGAGTTCACGGATGTAGTCGCCCCCCAGCTTGAGGGGACCCTCCGCGCTCTCGACCAACTGGCCGGAGCTGAAGTTCCGCGTCGGCAGGCCGCCGATCTTGTTGGTGAAGTCGCCCATCATGGCCGTGCCGTATAGGCTGAACGTCTCGATCGCCGGATCATTGCTCAACCGCTTGCCGTATTCCCGGACCGCGCCCATGACCTTCTTGCGGTCGTGGAAGGTCGGCATCTTGTCCTTGTCGACGACGATGGCCTTGACCTTCTTGCTGCCCATGACCGCGCCGACCCCGCCGCGCGCGGCGAGGCGCACGGGACGACCCTCCACGTCGGTGAAGGAGATGCCCGCCACGAGCCCGAGATACTCGCCGACGGGTCCGCAGAGGCCGATGCTGAGCTTGTCGCCGTACTTTTCGAACAGGAGCTTGGCCGCCTCCATGTTGCCCTTGCCGAGATAGGGCTGGGCGTCCTCGAAGGTGATCTCGCCGTCCTTGGGAATGCGGATCACCACCCAATCGTCCGCGGCGCCATAGAGGGTGAGGCCGGCCATCTCGAGCTGGCCGAGGGCGAAGGCAAAGGTGCCGCCGGCATTGGCCTCCTTGATGCCGCCCGTCAGCGGGCTCTTGCAGCCGACGCTCAGGCGGTTGGCGTTGGAGAAGTTCGTGCCGGCGAACGGTCCCGCGGAAAAGATCAGCGGATTGTCGGGCGACAGCGGGTCCACATTGGCGACCCCGCGCTCGAGCAGCGTCTTGGCGATATAGTGCCGTCCGACGCGGATGATGTCCTCGCCGTGCAGCTCTTCGGTTTCGACCGATCGGTCATCGAGGTTTATGTGAAGGTATTTGCGCATGGCGACGTCATCCTTGGAGCGGGGTTGGCAGGATTGACGAAGACGACCGCCGCAGCCGGAACGGGACATACACATCTGCCTCCCGCCTCCCGGGCGATCGCAACCGTCGTTTGATCGCTATTCTGCTTGTTTTGGCCGCGTCCCTCCAGCCCTTTCCCCGACCGAGGGCTGCGCGACCCCGAGGTTGTAAGTGCTCCTTTGCGAGAGACGTGCCCGCGCGCGCTAGCGCCCAACCATGTCCAACAGGCCCAAGGTCAGCCCCGGCACGTAGGTGATTAACAGCACGGTGATCAGCAGAATGACCACATAGGGGATGGTCGCGCGGTAGATCTCGGGCAGGCTCTGCTTGAAGCGGTAGGCGGAGAGGAACAGGTTCTCGCCCATCGGCGGCATCAAATAGCCGAGCTGCATGTTGGCCATGAAGATGACGCCGAGATGCACCGGGTCGATGTTGTAGGCGCTGGCCATGGGCACGATCAGCGGCACGATCACGATGATGGCGGAGTAGATATCCATCAGTGCGCCGACGATGATCAGCAGCAGGTTGAGCGCCAACAGGAACAGGATCGGGGACTCGATGAACTCCTTGACCCAGCTGAGCGCATGCATCGGGACCTGCGCGATCAGCAGGTAGTTGGTGAGCCCCAGCGCCACCCCGAGGATGATCATGAAGCCGCCCACCATGGTAGCGGCTTCGACCCCGATGCGCGGCAGGTCGGTGGCGATCTTGAGCTCCCGATAGAACAAGGCTTCCACCATGAAGGCGTAGAGCACGGTCAGCGCGGCGGCCTCCACCAGCGTCGCGACGCCGCCGAAGATGCCGCCGATGATGATCAGCGGCAGCAGCAACTCCCACTTCGCCCCCCAGAGCGCGCGGCCGATCTCGCGTCCCTTGAACGGCGTGCGTTCGGCGCCTTGGTAGGCGCCGCGCCAGGCTCCCCACGCCGCCACCGCGAAGATCAGCAAGAGCCCAGGGACGAAGCCGCCGATGAACAGCTCCTCGAGCTGGAGCTCCGCATAATAGGCGTACAGGATCACCGGCAGGCTCGGCGGCAGCAGCACGCCGATCGACCCCGAGACCGTGACCAGGCCGAGGGAATGCCGTGCCGGATAGCGCGCCCTGACCAGCATGGGCAGCAACAGGCCGCCCATGGCCAGGATGGTGATCCCGGACGCCCCGGTCAGCGGCGTGAAGAAGGCGAGCAGCAGCGTGACCACCGCCGCCAGTCCGCCGGGCATCCAGCCCACCAATGCGGTAAAGAGCGAGAGAAGGCGCTGGCTGGAGCCGCCCGCGGCGAGGATATAGCCGGCCAGCGTGAACAGCGGAATGGCCGGCAGCATGGGCGAGGTGGCCATGCGATAGGCCTCGCCCGGGACCGCCGCGATGGGCGTGCCTTCGAGAAAGAACAACAACGCCGCGGCGCCGCCGATGGCGGCGAAGATCGGCAGCCCCAGCGCGGTGCCGAGCACGATGACGCCGATTCCCGGCAGCAGCAGCTCGGGCGTGCTCAGCGCCGGAACCAGCTCGAACACGACCGGTACGACGAGACCGCTCGCGACGACGGCCCGGCCGCGCCAGTCGGCGGCGGCGAAGACGATCAGCCGCCAGGTGATGCCGCCAAAGGCCGCCGGCATGACCAGCGACACCACCCAGACGGGGATGTTCCAGCCGATACGATCGCCGAACTCGAGATCGACCCCGACCAACTGTGCGCTCGCCGCTGTCAGCGTGCCGCAGATCGCGACGGCGAGCCAGGCGGTGCCGCGCTCGATCCGGCCACGCCATGGTTGCGGCAGAAACTCGGCGGTGGCGAGCGCCAGCAGACGGTCGGTGCGGGCGGCGAGGGCGGCGCCGATGAAGGTGATCCACATGGTCAGGTGCTGCACGATGGAGACGGATCCCGCGATGCCGACTCCCAGGAGCTCGCGCCCGGCCACTTCGATCACGGGCAGCACCGTGATCATGATCAGCACGGCAACGGCGAGCGCGTCTTCGACGCGATGGAGGACGGGAGCCGGCTGCAAGGGCGCGGTGCCGTCGCTAGGGCTTTACGGCCCGAGGGGGCGCTGCGCCGTGCGGGTTGTTCTTCTTGTATTCGTCGGACAGGCGCAGGACTTCGTCGAACAGCTTCGGAAACCCGGTGCTCTTGCGCAGGGCCGGATAGGCGCCGCGGGCCTCGCGTCGCCATTCCTCACGCGTGGCCTGATCCAGCTCGACGACGGTCAGACCGCGCGCCTGCATCTCGTCGATGGCCTCCTCGCCGCTGCGGCGGATCCGCGTCTGCGTGTCGCGGGCGACTCCGCGGATCGCCTTGAGCAGGGCTGCGCCATAGCGTGCGGGAATGCGCCGCCAGGCCTTCGTGCTGATGACGATCGCGGCGTTCAGGGGAGCCCAGGCGAGGTTCGTCATGTGGCCGGCGAGCTGATAGGACCGGTCCAGCAGCGCGAACAGGGGCGGCACGTCGATGGCCTCGATCAGACCGGTCTGCAGCGCGGTGAGCATGTCGGTAACCGGCAGCGGTACCACGTTCAGGCCGAAGTCCTTGAACAGCTTCTCCGCCTCCGGCGCGCCGGAGGACGTCCACAACCGCAACTGGCGCAGATCATCCGGCGTCCGCACCGGCGACTTGGTGAAGAAATACACCCAACCGGCGTCCGCCCAGCTCAGGATCTTGAAGCCGCGCTTCTCCAGGCGCCGCTCCAATCTCGGTCCGATGCGCCCGCGGACGTATTCGAGCTCGCCGTAGGAATCGAACAGCAGGGGGATGTTGAGAACCTCTACGCTGCGGTCGATACGCGGCAGGCCAGCGCCGGTGATGGCCACCGCATCGAGGCTGCGGCGCTGCAATTTGCGCACCATCTCTCCCTCGCCGCCGAGCACGCCGCCGGCATAGATGCGCAGTTCCACCTCGCCATTGGTGATCTTGCTCCACTCCTGGCGAACCTGCAGGAGCGCGTCGTGCCACACCGAGCCTTCCGGCGCCACGGTGCCAAGCTTGATGACCACGGACGCGGCCCGGGACGGCGCGACCCAACAGAGGGCGAGAAATGTGACAAGAAGAACGCGGCGCAGACGCATGCCCCTTACTCCAGAAACAGCTCGTCGCTGCGCGCCATGAGCCAGCGCGCCCGGCGTTGGGCGATGGTGGTCTGCAGCCGCTCGTTGGGCACCTCGTCCAGATCGATCGCCAGCGCCTTCTCCATCAGCTCACGGAACTGGTCGCGATCCTGAGCGGGCAGGGCGGCCGCCACCGCATATGCGACATAGAGGCTGGCGCGCCGTCCTTTCGAGAGCTCAAGGGCCCGCTGATAGTGGCGGTCGATGGCGGCCCGGTCGCGCACACGCGGCACCGCGCCGCCCCAGACCACGGCGAACTCGTGCAGCGCACCGTCGTCATATGCCTCGTTCAGGTCGAACGCCCGCTGAAGCAACGCCTCGACCTCGGGCAGCCGGGCCAGCATGGCGGCCTCGTCCTTGGACACGGAGATCGCCAGACCCAGCGCGCTGGCCCCCCAGTAGAGGAAGGCGATGTTCTCCGGCGGCTGGCTGGACACGCGGGCGACCGCCTTGGGCGGATCGCGTAAGAGTTCTTCGCCAATGGCGGGATACGTCGTCTCGAGGCCGCGCATGGCGTAACCGAAGGCGCGCAGATAGAGCCTTCGGGCCCGCCCCCTGAGGTGCCGCGCCCGTTCCAGATCGACGGGCGCCGTCTGCTCCGCCTCGAACTGCACATAGGCGAAGGAATAGAGCACGTAGCCGCGCGCGGCGGTGAGCAGCAGCCCCCGGTTCTCCGGCGATTCCGCGAGCAGGCTTTCGGTCAGCTTGAGGCTGAACGGAAGCGCACCGCCGATGAGCTCGATGTCCTCGTCGGCGGTGAACACGGAATCGCCGGACGCGAGCATCTCTCCGATGGTGTCCACGGCGTAGCCGCGCACCGTGCAGCCCCCGCCGAGGACGAGCGTGGCAAGGATCAGAGCAAGGGCGGTTGAATGGCGCACGGCAGCGTCACCGTATGGCTGCCCAAAGAGCGCCGCCGCGGAATGCGCCTGACATCACGACCATGACGTGCTGAACCTGGACAAGCCCCCGACCCTTCCAACTGCACCGGTTGGGCTTGGCGCCGCCTCGGCCGACGACAGGCCGCTTCACCCCCGAGGGCTATAGGTTTCAAGCAATATCCGGCCAAACGCAAGGCTCAAAGCCGCTTGACGGCGAGATCCCGGCCGTTCGCGGGGTCCGATGCGGGTTGCCGAGGCCTCTTGCATGGAGCGCGTCATCGCTCGGACTCGTCCGCCCCGGACCCTGAAGCCCCCCTATATACAAGGCGGGCGTTATGTGTATGATCGCGCGCCAACCAGGAAGGAGGTTGGCCCCATGGAGATCCGCGAAGCGCTCGCATTCGATGATGTTCTGCTGAGGCCCGCGCGATCCGCCATCCTGCCCACCCAGGTCGACCTGCGCACCCGCCTGACTCGCTCGGTCGAGCTCGGCGTGCCGCTCATCTCCGCGGCCATGGACACGGTGACCGAGAGCGAGCTGGCCATCGCCATGGCCCAGGCCGGCGGCATCGGCGTGATCCATAAGAACCTGTCGGTGGAAGAGCAGGCGCTGAACGTCCGCCAAGTGAAAAAGTTCGAGGCCGGCATGGTGATCAATCCGGTCACTGTGACGCCGGACAAGACGCTGGCCGACGCGCTGCACCTGATGGGCCAGCACCGCATCTCGGGCATTCCCGTGGTCGAGCGCGAGACCGGCCGGCTGGTCGGCATTCTCACCAACCGAGACGTGCGCTTCGCCGACAACCCCAAGCAGCCGGTCAGCGAGCTGATGACCCGGGATAACCTGGTCACCGTGCAGCAAGGCGTCGATCCGGCCGAGGCCAAGCGGCTCTTGCACCAGCACCGCATCGAGAAGCTGTTGGTGGTGGACGAAGACTATCGCTGCGTCGGGCTGATCACGGTCAAGGACATGGAGAAGGCGGAGCAGCATCCGAACGCCAGCAAGGACGAGAAGGGACGGCTCCGGGTGGCGGCCGCGGTGGGCGTCGGCGACGACGGCGTGGCGCGGGCCGAGGCGCTGTTCGACGCCGAGGTGGACGTGATCGTGGTGGACACGGCGCACGGCCACTCGGAAGGCGTGATCGAGGCGGTCAACCGGGTGCGCAAGCTCTCCAACTACACCCAGGTGATCGGCGGCAACGTGGCCACGGCCGAGGGCGCGCGGGCGCTGATCGACGCGGGCGCCGACGCGGTCAAGATCGGCATCGGCCCGGGCTCGATCTGCACAACCCGGGTGGTCGCTGGCGTGGGCGTGCCCCAGCTCACCGCCGTCATGGAATGCGCCGAGGAATGCCACAAGCAGGGCGTCCCGGTGATCGCCGACGGCGGCATCAAGTACTCCGGCGATCTGGCCAAGGCCGTCGCCGCCGGCGCCGACTGCGCCATGATCGGCTCGCTGTTCGCCGGCACCGACGAGGCCCCGGGCGAAGTGTTCCTCTATCAGGGCCGGTCCTACAAGACCTATCGCGGCATGGGCTCGGTCGGCGCCATGGCGCGGGGCTCGGCCGACCGCTATTTCCAGCAGGAGATCTCGGACGCCCTCAAGCTGGTGCCCGAAGGGGTCGAGGGGCAGGTGCCCTATAAGGGCCCGGTCGCCAACGTGATTCATCAGCTGGCCGGCGGGCTGCGCGCGGCGATGGGCTATACCGGCAACGCGACCATGGCCGAGATGCACCGGAACTGCCAGTTCCAGCGGATCTCGGTGGCCGGTCGGGAAGAGAGCCATGTGCACGGGGTCATGGTCACCCGTGAGGCGCCCAACTATCCCGGCGGCCGGTAGCTAGTCCGTGAAAACCTGCCGACGCTCATCCGCACACTTCGTCCTTCGACTGCTGCACTTTTCTTTCGAGCCACCGCCCTCTCCTTCGAGACGGCCCTTGCAGGCCTCCTCAGGATGAAGGCGGTGTCTCGATAGAGAAGCCGCGAACTCAAGATGAAGCACTCCTTTGGCGGCACACAGATGACTTCATGCTGAGGAGCCGGCGAAGCCGGCGTCTCGAAGCATGCGAAATCCCGGCGCCAGGACATGCAGGGGCCTCTGGTGGGGACAGTGGCCAGACTGAAGTGGGCGTCGTGTCAGATCAAGTCCGATACGCGTTGGCTGCACAATGACTCCGGGCGCCCGCGTGCAAGCGGCAATCGAGCTGCTCGATGCCCTGGCCAGCTCCGGAACGCCGGCCGACCGGTTGCTGTCCGGCTGGTTCCGCCGCCGCCGCTACGTCGGATCGAAGGATCGCCGGGCGATCCAGACCCATGTCTACGGCGTACTCCGCCGGCGAGCGGCGTTGGACTGGTGGCTCGCGCGGCAGGGCCTTCACGAACCCGACGGCCGCGCGCGTTTGATCGCGGCCCTCGCCCTCGACGACGACATGGCCGCCTTCGACGGCAGCCAGTACGGCCCGCCGCCTTTGTCCGAGGCGGAGACGGCCCTCGCCGCGGGGCTCGCGGGCCAGCCGCTCGGCCATCCTGAGCAGCCCGATTGGGTTCGGGCCAACGGACCCGAGTGGCTGGCGCCGCGACTGCGGGATGCGTTCGGGGACGGGTTCGCCGAGGAGATGGCGGCGCTCAACGCGGAAGCTCCCGTGGACCTGCGGGTCAACGTGCTCAAAGCGGACCGGCAGGCGGCCCGGGCGGCGCTCGCCGCCGAGGACATCGCGGCCGAGCCCACGCCGATCTCGCCTGTCGGCCTCCGGCTGCAGGGACGCAGGACCCTGCCGAGCACGGCGGCCTTCCGCGACGGCCTGATCGAAGTACAGGACGAGGGCTCGCAGATCGCCGCCCTTCTGGTCGACGCCCGGCCGGGACAGTCGGTCTGCGACCTCTGCGCCGGCGCCGGCGGCAAGACGCTGGCGCTCGCCGCGGCCATGCGGAACCAGGGCGAGATCCTCGCCTGCGACGCGGACGCGGCCCGGCTCCGGCCGATCCGGTCGCGGCTCGCGCGCGCCGGGGTGACCATCGCCACGCCTCAGGTCCTCGAAGACGACAAAGACTTAGAAGAAGGCGCCTTCGACCGGGTCCTGGTGGACGCGCCCTGCTCCGGCTCGGGCGCCTGGCGGCGCAACCCGGACGCCCGCGTGCGGCTCACGCCCGAGGAACTCGC
>JAAUXY010059852.1_pt1 | contig 38917 bp, 37 predicted proteins | sample 7278121 | NCBI WGS metagenome assembly JAAUXY01 (sample SAMN14350117, study PRJNA611818) | marine sediment metagenome | isolation source: surface marine sediment (1.8m) | place: French Polynesia: Moorea | collected 2018-08
GGCTTGGCGGCCGTCGGGGGCGATCCGGGTCACGCCGCCCTCCCAGTCGGCGGCGAAGACGCTGCCGTCCGCGGTGCAGAGCACGCACTCCGGGCGCTTCAGGCCCTGGCCGAGGAAGGTCAGATCCTCGAGGCTCAAGGTCACGCCTCCTCCCCTTCCCCGTCGTAAAGCCGCGCGACCGCCGAGAAGTCCTCGGCGCCCAGGCCCTGTGCCAGCGCTGCCTCGAAGCGCTGCACCACCTGGTCCAGGAGCGGCGTCGCCAGTCCCGCCTCCGACGCCAGGTCCCGGCCGAGCGCGGCATCCTTCTTCATCAGCTGCAGCATGAAGAGCGGCGAGAAGTCGCCGGTGCGCATCCGCGGCAGGCGCTTCTCGAAGTAGCGGGAGTAGGCGAAGCCGCCGCCGTTGCAGACCACGTCGTAGAAGCAGTCGAGATCGGTGTCGGTCGCCCGGCAGAGCGCCAGCGCCTCGGCGACGGCGACGGCGTTGGCCGCCACCAGGGTCTGGTGGATCAGCTTGATCCGGTTGGCAGCCCCGGAGCCGCCGGCGTAGACCCGGAAGCGGCCGAGCACGTCGAGCAGCGGCGCCGCGGCCTCGAAGGCTTGGCGCTCACCGCCGACCACGAAGCCGATCTCCCCGGTCTCGGCCTGCGGCACCGAACCCAGCATGGCCGCATCGAGGTGGGCCACGCCGCGGTCCCGCAGGGCGGCCGAGATCTCCTGGGTCGCCTTGGGGCTCACGGTCGAGCAGTCGATCGTGGTCGCGCCCTTGGCCAGGGCCCCGGCGATCCCGGCCGGCCCGAGATAGGCCTCGCGCAGGATCGCGTCGTTTGGCAGGCAGGTGAAAAGGACCTCGGCCCCGGCCGCCGCCGCGGGCAGATCGGGCACGGCGGCGATGCCGGTGACGGCGGCGGCCCGCTCCCGGGCCGCCGGATCGATGTCGTAAACCCGGAGCCGATGCCCCGCCCCTGCCAAGCCGGCCGCCATGGGCAGGCCCATGGCCCCCAAGCCGACGAACCCGATGTCCTGTCCCAAGTTCAACGCTCCCCCGCCGTTCCCGCCCCGGCGGCCCGATCAGAGTTTCAATCCTCGAGAAATTAATGTATACGTTATTTCAGGTTCTGGCCAGATCCGAAACGAGGCTGCGATGGGCCCGGGAACCGACATCGAGGGGGAAGATAGGGTGCTTCTCGGCTGCATCGCCGACGACTTCACGGGGGCCACGGACCTGGCGAACAAGCTGACCCGCCAGGGCCTCTACTGCGTCCAGTACAACGGTGTGCCCGACGACGGCGCCGGCCCGGCGCCCGAGGCCGACGGCGCGGTCATCGCCCTGAAGACCCGGAGCATACCGGCCGCCGAGGCGGTCGCCCAGTCACTGGTGGCGCTGGACTGGCTGCGTGGCCAGGGATGCCGAAGGGTCTTCTTCAAGTACTGCTCGACCTTCGATTCGACCGACGAGGGCAACATCGGCCCGGTCGCCGAGGCGCTGCTGGCCGCCCTGGAGAGCGACTTCACGATTGCCTGCCCGGCGGCGCCGGAGAACAACCGCACCGTCTACCAGGGCCATCTCTTCGTTGGCGACCGCCTGCTGTCCGAGACCGGGATGCGGCACCATCCGCTCAACCCCATGACCGACAGCGACCTGGTCCGGGTGCTGCAGCGCCAGAGCGCGGGCCGCGTCGGCCTGATCCCGCAGGCCGTGGTCGCCAAGGGGCCGGCGGCCGTCACCGCACGCATCGAAGAACTCCGCGCCGGTGGAACCGGCCTCGCCATCGCCGACGCCCTCTCCGAGGCCGACCTCGCGACCCTGGCCCGGGCGACGGAGGGCCTGCCGCTGATCACCGGCGGCTCGGGCCTGGCGGTCGGCCTGCCGGCGAACTTCCGGGATCGGGGGCAGCTGAACCCGATCCCGCCCCTGCCCCGGCCGCCGGCGGACGCACCGGCGGCGGTGCTCTCGGGCAGCTGTTCCGAGGCCACCAACCGCCAGGTCGCCGAGATGCGCCGGCGCCATCCGAGCTTCCGCCTGGACCCGGAAGCCCTGGCGGAAGGCGACGCTGCGATCGAGGCTGCGCTGGCCTGGGCCCGCGACGGCCTCGGCAGCGCCCCGATCCTGATCTACTCCACCGCCGATCCGGAGACCCTGGCCAAGGTGCAAGGGGACCTGGGCCGTGAGCGTGCCGGCCGGCTGGTCGAGCGGGCCCTGGCGCGGATCGCCGAGAGCCTGGTCCGGGCCGGGGTGCGGCGCCTGGTGGTCGCCGGCGGCGAGACCTCGGGCGCGGTGGTCACGGCTTTGGGCATCCGCAGCCTGGCGATCGGGCCCGAGATCGACCCCGGCGTGCCCTGGACGGTAAGCCTAAACGAGGAGCCGCTCGCCCTGGCGCTGAAGTCCGGTAACTTCGGCGGCCCCGACTTCTTCACCCGGGCCTTCGAGGTGCTGTCATGACCTCGCAGGAGGGCCGCCTGCGCGAGGCCATGGTCCGCTTCGGCCAGTCGCTCTTCCTGCGCGGCTACGGCTGCGGCTCCTCCGGCAACATCTCGGTCCGGCTCGAGGACGGCATTCTGGTGACGCCGACCAACTCCTGCCTGGGCATGCTGGAGCCGGAGCGCATCGCCAAGCTCGACCCGGAGGGCCGGCACCTGGCCGGCGATAAGCCCTCCAAGGAGGCCTTCCTGCACCTGGCGATCTACCAGGAGCGGCCCGAGGACCGCGCCGTCGTCCACCTGCACGCGACCCACTCGGTGGCCGTCTCCTGCCTGGAGGATCTCGACCCGGCCGACGTGTTGCCGCCGATCACCGCCTACTACGTCATGCGCATCGGGCGCCTGCCGCTGGTGCCCTATTACCGCCCGGGCGATCTGGCCCTGGCCGAGGCCGTGCGCGGCGTCGCCAAGGACCATCACGCCATGCTGCTGGCCAACCACGGCCCGGTGGTCTCGGCCAAGGCCCTGGACGCTGCGGTCTATTCCGCCGAGGAGCTGGAGGAGACCGCGAAGCTCTTCCTGCTGCTCGGCGAGCGCCGCTACCGCTGCATGGACGCGGCGCAGCTTGCCGAGCTGCGCGAAGCCTTTCCCAACTGAACCAGAACCTAGGAGCCGAGATTCCGTGTTCGTCGTCGCCGTCATTTTCGTTTCCAAACCCGACAAGGCGGAGGCCTTCCGCGACCGCGTGCGCCGTCAGGCCGCTGAGTCCCTGGACCGCGAGCCGGGCTGCCATCGCTTCGACGTCTGTGCCGACCCGGAGGCCCCGGAGCGGATCTTCCTCTACGAGATCTACAGCGACGAGGCCGCCTTCAAGGCCCACCTCGAAACACGACATTTCAGGAGTTTCGACAGCGATATTGCGTCTCTGGTCGAAGACAAGACCGTGACGACCTGGACCCTTCTGGACTGAGGCCCATGCCGCAGAATTCGCGCTTTCGCATCGCCGTGATGCCCGGCGACGGGATCGGCACCGAGATCATGCCGCCCTGCCTCGAGATCCTGAAACGGGTGGAAGAGCGGGTCGGCGGCTTCGGCCTCGACTTCGAGCCGCTGCCCGCCGGCGCCGACCACTACCGCGAGACCGGCACCGCCCTGCCGGAGGAGAGCCTGCGCCGGGCCGGCGAGGCCGATGCGATCCTGCTGGGCGCCATGGGCCTGCCCTCGGTGCGCTATCCGGACGGCCGCGAGATCGCCCCGCAGCTGGACCTACGGGAGACCTTCGAGCTCTTCGCCGGGCTGCGGCCGGTTAAGAGCCTGCCGGGCCTGCCCGGCCCCCTCGCCGACCCGCGCGCCCGGAACTTGGACTTCGTGCTGATCCGGGAATCGACCGAAGGCCTCTTCGCCGCGCGCGGCAAGACCGTCTTCGACGGCGACGAGACCGCCCGCGACACCATGGTGGTCACGCGCAGGGCCAGCGAGCGGCTGTTCCAGGCCGCCTTCGACCTCGCCCGCCGGCGCCGGGCCAAGGGCCGGCCGGGCCGGGTCACCTGCGTCGACAAGTCCAACGTGCTGGGCAGCTTCGGCTTCTTCCGCCAGATCTTCGACGAAGTCGCGGCCCGGAACCCGGACGTCGAGGCGACCCACTGCTACGTCGACGCCATGGCCCTGAACCTGATCCGCAACCCCTGGGACCTGGACGTCCTGGTCACCGAGAACCTCTTCGGTGACATCCTCTCGGACGCCGGCGCTGCGCTGATGGGCGGCATGGGCATGGCGCCCTCCGCCGACGTCGGGGAGGCGCAGGCGGTCTTCCAGCCCTGCCACGGCACGGCGCCCGACATCGTCGGGACCGGCAAGGCCAACCCGACGGCAATGGTCCTCTCCGCAGCCATGATGCTCGACTGGCTGGGCGAGCAGCACGGCCTGCCGTGCTGCATCGAGGCCGGCAGCCTGCTGGCCCGCGCCGTCGAGCAGGCCTTTGCCGGCGGGAACCTTCGGCCGACCGAGCTGGGCGGCGGCAGTGGCCTGCGCGAGATCACCGAGGGGGTCCTGGCGGCCCTCGAGCGGGAGGCTCCATGACCGACCGCCTGCGGGTCGCCGTCGTCGGTGCAGGCTACTTCAGCCAGTTCCAGTACGAAGCCTGGCAGCGCTGCCCCGAGGTCGAGCTGGTCGGCCTAGCGGAGCGCGATGCCGGCCGCGGCCGGGCCATGGCCCAACGCTTCGCGGTCCCGGCGGTCTGCTCGTCGATCCAGGCGCTGCTCGAAGAGACCCAGCCAGACCTGGTCGACATCGTCACCCCGCCCGAGACCCACGAGGCCATGGTCGCCGCGGCGACGGCCCGCGGCGTGGCCATGGTCTGCCAGAAGCCACTGGCCCCCAGCCTCGCCGAGGCGCGCACTCTGGTCGAAATGGCCGAGGCCGCCGGGGTGCCGCTGATCGTGCACGAGAACTTCCGCTTCCAGCCCTGGTACCGCCATGCCAAGGCCCTGCTGGAGACGGGACGCCTGGGCAGGCCCCACGGCATCGCCTTCCGGCTGCGCCCCGGCGACGGCCAGGGCCCCGAGGCCTACCTGAACCGCCAGCCCTATTTCCAGAAGATGGCGCGCTTCCTGATCCACGAGACCGGGATCCACTTCATCGACACCTTCCGCTACCTGCTCGGCGAGGTGATCGCCGTGACCGCACGCCTGCGGCGCCTCAACCCGGCCATCGCCGGCGAGGACGCAGGCCAGGTGCTCTTCGAGTTCGAGAGTGGTGCCACCGGGCTCTTCGACGGCAACCGGCTCAACGACCACGACGCCGAGGATTGCCGCCTCACCATGGGCGAGATGCACCTGGAGGGCAGCGGCGGCGTGCTGCGCCTCGACGGCGACGGCGGGCTCTGGTTCAAGCCCCAGGGCGCGCCGGAGCGACCGGAGCCCTACGACTGGGAAAAGCGCGGCTTCGCCGGCGACAGCGTCTACCTGCTAACCCGGCACATCCTCGAGCACCTGATCGAGGGGGCGCCGCTGGCCAACAGCGGCCGCGACTACCTGCGCAACGTCGAGATCGAAGAGGCGATCTACCGCTCCAGCGAGACCGGGCGCCGCGTCGAGATCGGCTGAGCGTTCCCATTTGAGCGGCACTTTTGGTGACGGCGGTCACACTCGCTGCCATCCGGACTTCACGGCCTCGTGAGATCGGCCTAAGTGGGGGCGACTACGCCACTGACTTAGGGGAACGCCATCATGGCACGCTACCGGAACGCCCTGCCGCAGTTGACCGGCGGTCTGTTCCTGACCGACGGGGGCATCGAGACCACCTTGATCTACCACGAGGGCTTCGAGCTGCCCTACTTCGCCGCCTTCGACCTTCTGCGGCGGCCCGAGGGCCGCGACGCCCTTTGGGACTACTACGCCCGCTATGCCGAGATCGCTCGCGCCAAGGGTCTCGGCTTCATCTTGGAGAGCGCGACCTGGCGCGCCAGCAGTGATTGGGGCGAGCTGCTCGGCTACTCGGCCGAAGATCTGGCGGAGGCCAACCGCCAGGCGATCACCCTGCTGCACGACCTGAGGCGCGCCTACGAAACCGCCGCAACGCCCATGGTGGTCAGCGGCTGCGTCGGGCCGCGCGGCGACGGCTACGATCCTCGGGACAAGATGACCTCGGTCGAGGCCGAGTCCTATCATGGCCGGCAGATCGCGGTTTTCGCGGAAGCCGGCGCGGACATGGTGACGGCGATCACCATGAACTACGCCGAGGAAGCGATCGGCCTGGCCCGGGCGGCCAGCTCGGCCGGCTTGCCGGTGGCCATCTCATTCACGGTCGAGACCGATGGCCGCCTACCGACCGGCCAGACCCTGAAGGACGCGATCGAATGGGTCGACGAAGCGACCCGGGCGGCGCCGGCCTACTACATGATCAACTGCGCCCACCCCGACCACTTCGCCCACTCCCTGACCGGACGGGAAGCTTGGATGCAAAGGCTGCGCGGCCTGCGCGCCAACGCCTCGCGGCTCAGCCACGCCGCGCTCGACGCGGTCGAGGGGCTGGACTCCGGCGACCCGCAGGAGTTCGGTCGGCTGCACGGCGAGCTGCGGCACCGCTTCGGCCACATCAACGTCTTCGGCGGCTGCTGCGGCACCGACGACCGCCACATCGCGGCGATCACCGACGCGGTCACCGAGAGGACCCGCGAGGTCGCCTGAAACCCGGACCCGAGCCAGGGCCGCGCGACCTCCCCCGGTCGCGCGGCCCGGCGCTCAGGGCGTTGCCTCTCGGATTTCCGGCTCCGGCTTGGATCGCGGATGGAGCCAGGCCGGAAGAAAGCCGTAGGGATCGACCTCCGCCGCGTCGTCACAGTCGACACCGGCCTGTTCGAGCAGCGGCTGCAGGCGGCCGTCCCGGTAGGCGTCGAAGAGCTCTGTGCAGCCGCCGATGAAGGTCCCGCCGACGAAGATCTGAGGAATGGTCCGACAGGCTGTGCGCGCGGTCAGCGCCGCCCGGACCTCGCCGCCCCAGTTCTCGGCCTGGTAGGCGACGGAATCCAGATCGACCGAACGATAGGCGATGCCGAGCTTGGCGAACATCCTGCGGACCGACCAGCAGAACTCACACCACTCCAGAGCGAACATCACGACCGGCTGCTCCGGATCGTGGATCGTCTCGGCAACGAAGGCCGCCGCCGCCGCCGAGACCGCCGGAGGCTCCGCCGCGGCCGGGGCGGGCACTGCCGGGGCCGGCGCGTCGAAGCGGCAGCTCGGGGTCGAACGCGAGATCTCCCGCTCCTCCGCCGTCATCTCGACCGCGATGTCCTCGAAGAGCGGCGTGGAGAGATAGCGCTCCCCGGTGTCCGGCAGCATGCAGAGCAGGCTGCTGCCGGGTGCCGCCTCGCGAGCGACCTGCAGGGCGCCGGCGAAGGTAGCGCCGCCGGAGATCCCGCAGAAGATGCCCTCCTGCCGTGCCAGCTCCCGGGCCATCTTCAAGGCCTCCTCGCCGTTGATCGGCAGGATGCGGTCGATCAGCTTCATCGCAACGGCGTCCTCGGTGAGCTTGGGGATGAAGTCGGGGCTCCAGCCCTGCATGAGGTGCGGGCGGAAGTGCGGATGGCTCTCGGCCGGGCCGCCGTCGGCCGCGCGGCTTTGCGCCAGGCCGCTCGCCAGCACCGGCGCGTTGTCGGGCTCGCAGACGACGATCTTGGTCTCGGGCCGCGCGTCGGCCAGGACCTTGCCGACGCCCTTGAGAGTGCCGCCGGTGCCGGCACCCGTGACCCAGTAGTCCAGCCGCCGACCGTCGAAGTCGGCGAGGATTTCCGGCGCGGTGGTGCGGACGTGCATCTCCGCGTTGGCCTCGTTCTCGAACTGCCGGCAGAGGAACCAGCCGTGGGCCTCGGCCAGCTCGATGGCCTTCGACAGCATGCCGCTGCCCTTTTCGGAGGCCGGCGTCAGGACGACCTTGGCGCCCAGGAAGCGCATCAGCCGCCGTCGTTCAACGCTGAAGTTCTCCGCCATGGTGACCACCAGCGGATAGCCCTTCTGCGCACAAACCATGGCCAGGCCGATGCCGGTGTTGCCGCTGGTCGCCTCGATCACCGTCTGTCCCGGCGAGAGGCGGCCGCGGCGCTCGGCATCCTCGATCACGCCCAGGGCTAGACGGTCCTTGACCGAGCCCATGGGGTTGAAGGCCTCGAGCTTGACGAAGAGCTCGATGTCGGGCGGCGCCAGCCGGTTGATCTTGACCGCCGGGGTGCGCCCGACGGTCTCGAGTATGTTGTCGAAGATCTGCCCCATTATCCTGTTTCCCTTTCATCTTCGAAGATCCGGGGATCCCCCGGTCGGGAGACCCCCGGAATGCGAATCAGCGCGCCGGCGCTTACCAGAGCCGAAGCTTGGGACTGCGATGCAGCGAGGCCTGGACGTCGACGCAGTCGTAGGGCGGGCAGCCGCCGTTGAACTCGGTCAGCTGCGCATCCAGGACCTCGGGGTCCTCCGAAGCCGGACCATGGGCCCGGACGATGAGGTGCACCTCGGCCCCCGGCCGGATCGGGCGGTCGAGGCTCGGAAAAGGCACCTGGTCCTCGCCCTGGGGCAGCTCGCCGTAGTCGACCTCGCCCGAGAACTCGGCCTGACCGTAGGCGTCGGAGACGCGCCCGGTGGCGTAGAACACGCCGGGCTCGGCGGCCGGATTCCCGAAATCGTCGGCGCCGCAGAGGTAGGGCGCCAGGCAGTGCCGCGGGCGATTGAAGGTCACCCACCAGACCGTGTAGGGCGCGTCCGCAGCCAGATCCGTCGTATTGAAGGTGAAGCCGACGCCGGTCTTGGTGCGCGTCAGCACCGTCGTGCCATCGAGTTCCGCGAAGGACCCGTCGGGCAGCGCCGGCAGGTCCACGACGGCGGCCACGCTGACCTTCTCCTTGGAGAAGAAGCGCGCCTGCGCAGCGGAGTCCGCCTCCGCAGCGCCGGTCGCGCCCAGCGCGACGGCGCTGAGAGCAGATACGAAGAGATATCGACAGAGCATTGTTTTCTCCTGACTTTCGAAGTTCGATTGAAACGAGGGTCCCGGAAGCTTCTCGCCGGAACTAGGACAGTGTCGCCAAGGCCGTCTCGACCCGGAGCCTCTGCGGTTCCGTGGTCATCTCGGTCAGGACCTTGACGAAGTGGGGGTGTTCGGCACCGGACAGGATGTACTGCCGGCGGTAGGCTTCGAGGACGCCCTTGCCGAGCGCCGCCCGATCGAGCCGGCCCAGGGCGCGGCCGCAGGTCTCGGCGAAGTAGCGGGCATCCGCGGCCGCCTGCGCCCGGAGCAGGCCGTCGACCGCGGCGACCAGCTCGATGAATTCGTCGACGCCGCGATCGCGCTCGGCCTCCGTGAGGCCGGCGTGCAGGCGGCGCCACTCCAGTTCGTCGAGGATCGCGTGCTGGCTTTCCTCCTTCCAATGGAACAGGAAGACGTCCTTGAAGAGCGGCGAGAGCTCGTCGTCCGGCTCGATGCTCTCGCGATAGTGCGCCTGGGTGAAAAGCTCGATGTGCAGGGTCAGCGCCAGGATCGCCCAGTTCCCTTTGCTCAGCACCGCCCGCGCCACGGCGTCGGGGTCGGCGGCGAAGACGTAGCCCTCGGGCATCTGCTCGGCGGCGAGCCGCTCGATGCGGCGGAACAGCTTCTGATGCTTGATCTCCTCGTCGCTGAAGCGGACCAGGGCCTCCAGGGCGACCTGATCGCCAAACCAGTGATCGCGGCTGAGCTCCAGCACCTTGGCGTTGATGAAGCGCTCGACCAGGCCGAAGACGTTCGCGTAGGTCCGGCCCTGGATCTGGCTGAGGTAGCGCCGTTCCCTGGCCGAGAGAAAGTCGAGGTCGGCCACCCCGGAGAGGCCGTCCGGCAGGAACTTCTGCGACAGCTCGAAGCGGCGGCCTCGGATGACGTCCTCCTCGATGTCCCAGCGGACCCGCTTGGAGGCTTCGATGCAGCGCGCGAAGCGCTCCGTGTTGCCTTGGATGGTTTGGATGGACATGGTCGTTTCCCTTCCCTTCATTTCATTGGGTTTGCAGGTCTTCCGCGTACCTGGTGGACTGGCTCGGATCACGCGGGGGCCTCTGCAGGCCCTGCGCGCCGGCGGCGGCCAGCGCCGTGAGATGCGCAACGATGAAGGCATTCACGTCTTCGGCATGTGTCACCGCGCCCATGTGGCCAGCCCCGGCGATGGTCTCGAGGCGGCAGTCGGGCAGGGCCTGCCGCAGCCGCTCGGCGACCAGGCGGGTCGGCGCCGGCGCAAGCTCGCCGCGCAGGATCAGGACCGGCATGTCGAGCTCTCTGAAGGCGCCGACCGGCGTCGGCTCCTCGATGAGGGCGTGGAAGTCGAGCGGGGCCTTGGGCGCCCAGCGGACCAGCCTGGCCTGGACCTCGGGCCGCAGCCCGGCCCAGGCGCCGGGGCCGCTCCAGTAGTCGACGAAGCCGGCCGCGGCCCGGCGGCAGTCCCCGATGGCGACCGCTTCGACGCAGGCGCGCGCGACGGCGCGGATCTCGGCGAGAGCCGCCGCAGTCTCGCCCTGTTCTCCTCTCAGTAGGTGAAAGGCCGAGGGCTCGTAGAGCGTCAGGCTCGCCACCCGCTCCGGCCGCTCCAGGGCGATGCGCAGCGCGACGCCGCCGCCGTAGGAATGGCCAACGAGATGCACCGGTCGCCAAGCGGCATCGACGGCGGCCAGGATCGGGCGCGCCTCCTCCGCCAGCGTGAAGGCATGCTCTCCAGGCCAGCGGGGCGCGCCCTCGCAACCGAAAAAATCCGGCGCCGAGAGGTCGAAGCGGTCCCCCAAATCTGCCGCGAGGCGCCGCCACTGTCCGCCGTCGGCGCCGGAGCAGTGCAGGGCCACGACTGGCCGGCGGTCCGACCGGGAAGCGCTGTACAGCGTCGGGCCCGTCGGACGCGGCATGAGATTGAATGATCCGGGCAAAATTCCCCCTTCGCCGCGGGTTTCGCGCCCGCGGCTGGTCAACTGGTTTCAGCTCTTGCGTGCCTGGAAGCGTTGCGTGCTCAGGCGCCGATGGATCTCTCCCCTCCCCCAAGCCCGCACCGGGAGGCGAGCGCTTCCACCCGCCGGTCTCCAAGCCTTTTCTGTCGCCGTCCTGCTTCTCCTTGACGCCTCGTCTCGAACGCCCCTCGACCCTTCCCACCCTGTCGACGGCCGGGAGCCCGTGCGGTGGCGTTTCCGATACGGGCATCGGCCCGGGCAATCCTGAGGAAATTCGACTTTTTTTCTGACGACTCCTCGGCCGATAACCGGCCAAGGACCTTGCCGGAGTCGCGGCCCGAAGATGGCTCGCGGAGGGTTCGGCCAGGCGTCGCCCGCTCCCCGGCGGCGCGGGAGGACGACCCACACAGGCCCGGCTCCAACCGGACGGTCACCGGTTTGGGTAACCCGATCCTTGGGCCCTCTCGAACGCAGACCGCCGGATCGGGCTCGAAAGCCGGTGGACATCGCTTTCGCTCCACGCTTGGGTTAACCTCTTTGCGAGGTTCCCCCGGTCGCGCGGAGGCGTTAATCGGGCAAAGGTCCCAATCGCATCGATTCCTGGCCTTTTCCGTGGGACGCTTGTCCCATGTCGACTCGGGGAGGCGTTGGCGGTCTCGAGATGGAATCGCTGAAACAGCGGGTCAGGTTCGCCCATTCGCCGGACGGCATAGCCCTGGCCTGGGCGAGCAGCGGACAGGGCGTACCGATGGTCAAGGCCGCGAACTGGCTGACTCATCTGGAGTACGACCTGGAGAGCCCGGTCTGGTCCCACTGGGTCCGCTTCTTTTCGGACCACTTCCATCTGATCCGCTACGACGAGCGCGGTTGCGGCCTCTCCGATCGCTCCGCCAGGGATTTTTCCTTCGCGCGCTGGGTCGAAGACCTCGAGACGGTCGTGGCCGCAGCCGAGGTCGAGCGGCCGATCCTGCTGCTCGGGATCTCCCAGGGCGCCTCGGCTGCAATCGCCTACGCCGTCAAGCACCCGGACAAGGTGTCAGGGCTGATACTGCACGGCGGTTATGCACGCGGCTGGCGGAAGCGCGGCAACCCCCAGGGGGCGAAGCTCTACAAGTCGATCGTGGAGATTCTCGATCTGGGCTGGAACCTGGAGAACCCGGTGTTTCGCCAGCTCTTCACCTCGCGCTTCATACCCGACGGCAGCGACGAGCAGATCGGCTGGTACAACGATCTCTGCCACAGGACCATGTCGTCGGCCACCGCGTCCCGCCTGCTCGACGCGCGGGCCGACGTCGATGTCTTCGACCTCCTGCCCCGGGTCTCGGTCCCGACCCTGGTGGTTCAGAGCGACCAGGATCAGATCACGCCGATGTCCGAAGCGCGCATCCTGGCGCGCCACATGCCGAAGGCCGAGCTCGTCGTCCTGGAGTCCCGGAACCACATCCTCCTCAAGCAGGAAACGGCCTGGAGCCGCTTCAAGGAGGCCGTGCTCGACTTCGCCGGCGGGACGCCCGGCGTCGATCCGCAGCTGGGCCCGGACCTTAAGTGCCTGTCGCCGCGCGAGCGCGAGATCCTGTCGCTGATCTGCGAGGCCAAGAGCAATCCGGAGATCGCCGCCGCGCTGGCGATCTCAGAGCGCACGGTCCGCAATCACGCGACCAACATCTTCAGGAAGCTCGGCATCAAGTCCCGCGCCGAGGCCATCGTCTACCTCTACAAGGGCCGGGAGGCCTGACGCCGGGTCCGCGCGCCCGGGTCATCCCTCTTCCACCGGCGCGATGACGGCGCCGCCGGGGATCTGCTCGGTCGGGGTCAGCTCGATCGTGCTCACATTGACGTGCCAGGGCGCCGAGACCGCATAGACGACGGCCGCGGCGATGTCTTCCGGCTGCAGCAGCCGGAAGCCGCGCAGGAAGGTCTGGCGGTCGGCTTCATCCTTGAAGGCGGTGTCGAAGAACTCGGTCTCGACTCGGCCCGGGCAGATCTCGGTGAGACGCAGACCGCTGCCCTTAAGGTCGACGCGCAGGTGCTGGGCGAAGAGGTGGATCGCCCCTTTGCTCGCGCCGTAGACCGGGAAGCCGACCGGGTGCAGCCCGGCGACCGAGCCGATGTTGACGATGTGGCCGCGCCGACGGCCGGCCATGCCTTCGGCCAGCGCGCGGACGACGTGGATCGCTGCGCTCACGTTGATCCGGAGGATCTCGTCGATCTCCGCCGGACTCGACTTTAAGAAGCCTTCGAAGCCCCGCCCCAGGCCGGCGTTGTTGACCAAGACGTCGACTTCCAGCCCGCCGAGGTCTCGGTAAACCGCCTCCGTGTCGTCGAGGTCGAGGGTCAGGGTCCGGCAGCCGGTCTCCTCGGCCAGCGCGGCGAGACGATCTTCCCGCCGGGCCGAGGCGACGACGTCCAGGCCCCGCTCCCGCAGCGCCCGCACGCAGGCCGCGCCGATCCCGCTCGAGGCGCCGGTGACCAGGGCCGTCTTGTAGTCCGAAAGCGCCATCGCATTCACTCCAGAGAAGCTCGCTTCGATTATATTTGTATGTATTTACATTGTTTTACAGATGAAAGTTCAGAATCTATGCGAATTGACCGACAGGACGGCCACGAGGCGCGGCCTCGCGCTAGATCCCGGAACAGGCCGGCTTGAAGTTCTCCGTCAGCTCGATCATCTGCGGGCCACGCAGGTCTTGGTAGAGCCGGACCCGGCCTTCGCGATCCTCGACATAGACCTCTTTGAAGATGTCGTGCAGGACGGCGGTCGAGAAGTCCTGCGGCCGCTTGATGATGTATCGGAGCGCGACGATGAAGGGCGCGGAGGCTTCGACCCCAGCCGCGCCCTCCGCACAGTTGGCTTCCGTCACGTAGGTGAAGAGTGCGGCATCGCCGAAGTCCTGGAGGTAGACCTTCTGCGTGAAGGTCAGGCCGGACTCCTCCTGCTCCGAGATCGTGCGCTGCAGCTCACCCTCGACCTGCGGCATGCGGTCGACCAGGGTGAACTTCTCCTCGCTGCCGAGCGCCGACGAGGAGAGCGCCAGACCTACGACCAACACGGAAAGCGGAAGCTTGAGACCGGGCATCGTCCTTTCCTCGTCGCGTTCCGTGCTCTCGGTTCAATAGGTCGCCCGGCCGCCGGAGATGTCGAAGACCCCGCCGGTGGTGAAAGAGCATTCCTTCGAGGCCAGCCAGGCGACCAGGGACGCGATCTCGCCGACCTCGACGAAGCGGCCGCGCGGGATCTTGGAGAGCATGTAGTCGATATGGGCCTGGGTGATCTGCTCGAAGATCCGGGTCTTCGCCGCCGCCGGTGTGATGCAGTTGACCGCGATGTCGTGGTCGGCCAGTTCCTTGCCCAGGGACTTGGTCAGCGCGATCACCCCCGCCTTGGCGGCGCTGTAGGCCGAGGCGTTGGGGTTGCCTTCCTTGCCGGCGATCGAGGCGACGTTGACGATGCGGCCGTAGCCGGCCTCGATCATGGCCGGGACCACGGCCCGGCAGCAGAGGAAGACGCCGTCCAGGTCGATGGCCAAGACGCGGCGCCAGTCCTCGACCGGGTAGTCCCAGGTCAGGACGGCGGGCCCGGCGATTCCGGCGTTGTTGACCAGCACGGCCGGCGTGCCGTGGGCGTCGCGGCTCGCCGCCAGCGCCGCCGCGACCGAAGTCTCGTCGGTGACGTCCATAGCGAAGGCCAGGACCTCGCCCTGGTCCGCCAGATCGGCCGCGCTCTCGGCCGCCAGGGCTTCGTCCCGGTCCCAGAGGCTGACCCTGGCGCCGCTGGCCAGGAAGCGCTCGGCGATGGCCCGGCCGATGCCCTGCGCCCCGCCGGTGACGATGGCGTGTTGCCCCTCCAGGTCGATTCGGTTCATCTGCGGCCCTCCCCTGCCCGCATCTCAACTCCCGCCGGCGAGCCTGCGCCCGGGGCCGCCGGGGGTCAATGCCGTGGCACGCCGGCGCCCCCGTGGGCGGCACCACCTGCGCTTGCAGATGATCGGCATTGGTGTTTGACTGCCTGGACAAAATACGAGCCAAAGCGCTTCAGCTCTCAGGGAGGAACAAGAAAATGCGCAAGCTTTTTGCGGGGTTGGTGGTCGTCGCCTGGGCCGCGGCCGGCCCGGCCACAGCGGCCGAGGTGGTGCCGGGCCTGCTCTTCGACATGGGCGGGAAGTTCGACAAGTCCTTCAACGAGGCGGCCTACAACGGCGCCGAATCCTTCAAGAAGAAGACCGGGATCGCGTACCTGGAGTTCGAGCCGACCAACGAGGCCCAGCGCGAGCAGGCGCTGCGCCGCATGGCGCGCCGGGGGGCCACCATCATCGTCGGCGTCGGCTTCTCCCAGACCTCGGCCATCGAGACGGTCGCCAAGGAGTATCCCGACGTCAAGTTCACCCTGATCGACGGCGTGACCGAGGCGCCCAACGTGCAATCGGTGGTCTTCAAGGAGCACGAGGGATCCTTCCTGGTCGGCATGCTGGCGGCCATGGCATCCAAATCCGGAAAGGTCGGCTTCGTCGGCGGCATGGACATTCCGCTGATCCGCAAGTTCGCCTGTGGCTACGAGCAGGGCGCCAAGCACGCCAAGGGCGAGACCGAGGTCCTGGTCAACATGACCGGCAACACGCCCGCGGCCTGGAACGATCCGACCAAGGGCGGCGAACTGGCGCGCAGCCAGTTCGACCGCGGCGCCGACGTGGTCTTCGCCGCCGCCGGCGCGACCGGAGTCGGCGTCTACCAGGCGGCCAAGGACGGCGGCAAGCTGGCCATCGGGGTGGACTCCAACCAGAACCACCTGCATCCCGGCACCATGCTCTCTTCGATGGTCAAGCGCGTCGACGTGGCGATCGATGAAGCCTTCACCGACGCCATGAACGGCAAATGGAAGCCGGGGCTCAAGGTCCTGGGCCTGGCCGAAGAAGGCGTGGGCTGGGCGCTGGACGACAACAACCGCGCGCTGATCTCGGCGGAGATGGAGACGGCCCTTGGCGCGGCCCGCGAGGCGATCGTCGCCGGCGACATCAAGGTCGCGGACTACACCGCCGGCAACAGCTGCAACTATTGAGCGGCCGGCCGTGACCAAGACGGCGTCTGGAGCGGCGCCGGCCGGTAAGACGACCGACCGGCCCGCGACCGAGGGCATGGCGATTGAGCTGGTCGGCGTCGACAAGCGCTTCGGCCCGGTCCATGCCAACCGCGAGGTCGATCTCGCCGTCGCGGCGGGTACGATCCACGGCATCGTCGGCGAGAACGGCGCCGGCAAGTCGACCCTGATGAAGATCCTCTACGGCTTCTATCAGGCCGACGCCGGCGAGATCCGGGTCAGGGGCAAGCCGGTGCGGATCCGCGACCCGCGCGACGCCATCGGCGCCGGGATCGGCATGGTCCACCAGCACTTCATGCTGGTCGATACCTTCACTGTGCTGGAGAACTTGATCCTCGGCGCCGAGGACCAGTTCTGGGTGCGCCCCAGCCTCGACCAGGCCCGCGACGAGCTGATCGCCATCGAGCGCGACTACGGCCTGGAGGTGCCGCCCGACGCCCTGGTCGCCGAGCTGCCGGTGGGCCTGCAGCAGCGGGTCGAGATCCTGAAGATCCTGTTCCGCGGCGCCCAGACCATCATCCTCGACGAGCCGACCGCGGTCCTGACCCCGCAGGAGACGGACGACCTCTTCAAGATTCTCCGGCGCCTCAAGGCCGAGGGCAAGACGGTGGTCCTGATCACCCACAAGCTGCAGGAGATCATGGCGGTCACCGACGCGGTGACGGTGATGCGGGATGGTGCGGTCGTCGGCAGGGTCGTCACGGCCGCAACCAGCCGCGAGCAGCTGGCCGAGATGATGGTCGGCCGCAAGGTCCTGCTGCGGGTCGACAAGACGCCGGCCAAGCCGGGCGACCCAGTGCTGACGGTCGAAGGCCTGACGGTGACCGACGAGGCCCATCAGCCCAAGGTCGTCGACCTCAGCCTGGAGGTCCGCGCCGGCGAGATCCTCGGCGTCGCCGGGGTCTCCGGCAACGGCCAGACCGAGCTGATCGAGGCCCTGGTCGGCCTGCGCGGCTTCACCGACGGCGAGGTCAAGCTCAAGGGCCGGCGCATCCTCTCCGGCTACCAGTCGAGCGATCCCCGGGAGCTGCGCCACCTCGGCCTGGGCCACGTGCCCGAGGACCGACTGCGCATGGGCGTCATCGTCGGCTTCGACGCCAGCGAGACGGCGATCCTCGGCTACCACGACGACCCGGCCTACAACGGCCGCCTGCTGAGCGAGCGGCCCAAGATCGTCACGCACTGCCAGGACCTGATGCAGTCCTTCGACGTGCGCCCGGCGGCCCCCTTGCTGCGGACCGGATCCTTCTCGGGCGGCAACCAGCAAAAGCTGGTCCTGGCCCGCGAGATTGAGCGCGACCCGGCCCTGCTGCTGGTCGGGCAGCCGACCCGCGGGGTCGACATCGGCGCCATCGAGTTCATCCACCGCCGGCTGATCGAAATGCGCGACGCTGGCAAGGCGATCCTGCTGGTCTCCGCCGAACTGGAGGAGATCCTGGCCCTGGCCGACCGGATCGTGGTCATGCACGAGGGCCGAATCGTCGGCGAGATGCCAACCGCCGAGGCCGACCGCCGGAAGATCGGCTTGCTGATGGCCGGGATCACGGAGGACGCGGCATGACCGGCAACGGCTTGCCGCGCTGGGTCGACCTGGCCCTGATTCCGCTGGTCAACCTGCTGGTCGCCCTGCTGCTGGCCGGCGTGGTCGTGCTGCTGGTCGGCGAGAACCCCTGGGAGGCGCTGAAGGCCCTGGTCTGGGGCGCCTTCGGGTCCTGGGACCAGATCGGCTACACGCTTTTCTACACCACGAGCCTGGTCTTCACCGGCCTGGCCGTGGCCGTCGCCTTCCACTGCGGCCTGTTCAACATCGGCGGCGAGGGCCAGGCCCTGATCGGCGGCCTGGGCGTGGCCCTGGTCTGCCTAGCCCTGGGCGACCTGCCCTGGCCGCTGCTGCTGCCGCTGGCAATGCTGGGCGCCATGCTCTTCGGCGGCTTCTGGGCCTTCGTGCCGGGCTACCTCCAGGCCGAGCGCGGCAGCCACACCGTGATCACGACCATCATGTTCAACTTCCTGGCCGCGATCCTGCTCAACTACCTGTTGGTCGAGGTCCTGATCGAGCCCGGCCAGCAGGTGCCGCAGACGGCGCGCTTCGCCGACGCCGGGCACCTACCCTACGCCCACGAGGTCCTGCGCGCGCTGGGGGTGCGGACCGGGCCCTCGCCGCTCAACGTGACCTTCCTGGTCGCCCTGGCCGCGGCCGGCCTGGTCTGGCTCTTCCTCTGGCGCAGCCGCTGGGGCTACGAGCTGCGCTGCACCGGGGCCAACGAGCAGGCCGCGCGCTACGGCGGCATCTCGCCCGGGCGCAGCATCATGCTGGCCATGGCCCTCTCCGGCGCCCTGGCCGGCCTGCTGGCGATCAACGAGGTCATGGGCTCCCAGCACCGCCTGATGCTCGGCTTCTCCGCCGGCTTCGGCTTCACCGGCATCGCGGTCGCCCTGATGGGGCGCAACCACCCGCTCGGGGTGATCCTGGCCGCCCTGCTCTTCGGGGCGCTCTACCAGGGCGGCAGCGAGCTGGCCTTCGAGATCCCGACCTTCACCAGCGACATGGTGGTGGTGATCCAGGGCCTGGTGATCCTGTTTTGCGGCGCCCTGGAGAACATCTTCCGCAGTCCCATCGTCGCCTTCTTCCGGGCAAGGTCCCGGGAGGCGCCACAGGAGGCGCCGGCCTGATGGGCGAGACCTTCCTCCTCATTTTGCTTCTGATCGACGCCACCGTGCGGGTGGCGACGCCTCTGCTGCTCGCCGCCTTCGCCGGCATGGTCGCGGAACGCTCCGGGGTCATCGACATCGGCCTGGAGGGCAAGATGCTGGCCGGGGCCTTCGCCGCGGCGGCGGTGGCGGCGGTCGCCAACTCGGCCTGGCTCGGGCTCGGCGCGGCGATCATCGTCTCCATGTCCTTCGCGCTGCTGCACGCTTACGCCTGCGTCACCCACAACGGCAACCAGGTGGTCTCCGGCATGGCGATCAACATCCTGGTCGCCGGCCTGGGGCCGACCCTGGCCGTCGCCTGGTTCGGCCTCAACGGGGTGACGCCGTCCCTGCAGGGTCCGGGCCGCTTCATCGGCTTCGACCTGCCGATGAGCGAGTGGCTGGCACCGATCCCGCTGATCGGCCCGGTCTATTCGGAGGTGATCAGTGGCCACAACCTCCTGGTCTACCTGACCATCGGGGTCCTGCCGCTGGTCGCCCTCCTGATCTACCGGACCCGTTTCGGCCTGCGCCTGCGCGCGGTCGGCGAGAACCCCCACGCCGTCGACACCGCCGGGATCTCGGTCGCCGCCTTGCGCTACCGGGCGATGCTGCTCTGCGGATTCCTCTGCGGGATCGCCGGCGCCTACCTCTCAACCGCGCACGCCGCCGGCTTCGTGCGCGACATGACCGCGGGCAAGGGCTACCTCGCCCTGGCGGCGATGATCTTCGGCAAGTGGAAGCCGGTGCCGACGGTCTTGGCCTGCCTGCTCTTCGCCTTCGCCGACGCCCTGCAGATCCGGCTCCAGGGAGTCGCCCTGCCCGGCATCGGCGTGATCCCGGTCCAGGTCATCCAGGCCCTGCCCTACGCTCTGACCGTGATCCTGCTGGCCGGCTTCGTCGGCCGCGCCGTGGCGCCCAAGGCCAGCGGCATCCCCTACGTGAAGGACAAATGAGCGACCTCGATGAGATGATCCGCCTGGCCAAGGCGGCGCGGGACAATGCACATGCCCCTTACTCCGGCTTCCAGGTCGGTGTCTGCCTGCGCAGCGGCGACGGTCGGTTTTTTTCTGGCTGCAACGTCGAGAACGCCTCCTACCCCGAGGGGCTCTGCGCCGAGACCGGCGCCCTTGGCGCCCTGGTCGCCGCCGGCGCCCGCGAGGTCGCCGAGGTCCTGGTCCTGGCGGAGGGCGAGCGGCTCTGCACCCCCTGTGGCGGCTGCCGCCAGCGCCTGGCCGAGTTCGCGGGCTCCGGGACCCCGGTTCACATCGCGGGACCTGAGGGCCTGCGTCGCAGCTTCACCCTGGGCGAGCTGCTGCCCGAGGCCTTCTTCTTCGAGCGGGGCAAGGCATGAGCGAAAGCCTGCGCGGGCTGGCGCGGCGCCTGCTGCCGCTGCTCGACCTGACCAGCCTGAACGACGCCCGCGACGACGACATCGCTGCGCTCTGCGCCAAGGCGGTCACGCCTCATGGCAAGGTCGCGGCGGTCTGCTCCTGGCCCGACTTCGCCGCCGAGATGGCCGAGCGCCTGGCCGGCAGCGGGATCGCCGTCGCGGTGGTCGTCGACTTCCCCGAGGGCGAAGGATCGGCCGAGGGCGCGGCGGCGGAGGCCCGGCAGGCGGTGGCCGCGGGCGCGACCGAGCTCGACCTGGTCATGCCCTACCGGGCCTGGCTGGCCGGCGAGCACGAGGCCGCCAAGACCAACATCGCCGCGGTCAAGGCGGCGGCCGGTGCGGCGAAGCTGAAGGTGATCCTGGAGACCGGCGCCTTTCCCGGTCCGGCCGAAACGGCCGAGGCGGCCCGCGACGCCATCGCCGCCGGCGCCGACGTCCTCAAGACTTCGACCGGCAAGATCGCCGTCGGCGCCACGCCCGAGGCAGCCGAGGCCTTGCTCGGGGTGATCCAGGAGCGCGGCGGACGGGTCGGCTTCAAGGCGGCCGGCGGCATCCGGAGCCTGGAGGACGCGGCGGCCTATCTGGAGATCGCCGAACGCCACCTGGGCGCGGATTGGATCGGCCCGACGCATTTCCGGATCGGTGCCTCAAAGCTGCTCGACACCGTGCTCGCGGCCCTGGAGGCCGGCGGGTGAGCGCGCCCGGCTTCCTGCCGCAGGAAGTGATCCGCCGCAAGCGCGACGGCGCCCGGCTGGCGCCCGAGGAGGTCGCGGCCTTCGTTGCCGGCATCACCGACGGCTCGATTTCCGAGGGTCAGGCGGCGGCCTTCGCGATGGCGGTCTTCTTCCGAGGGCTCGAGCGCGAGGAATGCGTCGCCCTGACCCGCGCCATGATGGCCTCGGGCCGGGTGCTCGACTGGCCAGGGGAAGAGCGGCCGGTGCTGGACAAGCATTCGACCGGCGGCGTCGGCGACAAAGTGAGCCTGCCCCTGGCCGCGATCCTGGCGGCCTGCGGCGCCGCGGTGCCGATGATCTCCGGCCGCGGCCTGGGCCACACCGGCGGCACGCTGGACAAGCTGGACTCCATCCCGGGCTATCAAAGCCAACCCGATATCGAAACCTTCCGGCGGGCGATCGCCGAGACCGGCTGCGCGATCATCGGACAGACCGCCGACCTGGCGCCGGCCGACAAGCGCCTCTACGCGATCCGCGACGTCACCGCGACCGTCGAGTCCATCCCGCTGATCACAGCCTCGATCCTGTCCAAGAAGCTGGCCGCCGGGCTCCAGGGCCTGGTCATGGACGTCAAGGTCGGCAGCGGCGCCTTCATGGCCGATATAGACGATGCCAAGGCCCTGGCCGAGAGCATCGTCGCGGTCGCCGAGGGCGCCGGCCTCAGGACCCGGGCCCTGATCACCGACATGAACCAGGTCCTCGGCCGCAGCGCCGGCAACGCCCTGGAGGTCCGCGAGGCCGTCGACTACCTGACCGGCGCACAGCGCGACCCGCGCCTGCACGAAGTGGTGGCCGCGCTCGCGGCGGAGCTGCTGCAGATCGGCGGCCTGGCCGCCGACGCCGCGGCAGCCGAGGCCGCCATCGAGTCTGCGCTCGACGGCGGCGCGGCGGCGGAGCGGTTCCAGCGCATGGTCGCCGCCCTCGGCGGCCCCGGCGACCTGATCGAAGACCCGGATCGGCACCTGCCGCAATCGGCCTGCACGCTCGCCGCCCATCCGGAGACCGCGGGCTCGGTCGCCGCGATCGACGTCCGTGCGGTCGGCCTTGCGGTGCTGAGCCTGGGCGGCGGCCGGCGCCGCGCCGAAGACGCCATCGACCACAGCGTCGGTCTGACCGAGATCGCGGGCCTCGGCGAGGCGGTCGGTCCGGAGCGGCCTCTTGCCTTGATCCATGCCCGCAGCGCAGGCGATTGCGAAGCCACCGCCGAGCGGCTTCGCAGCGCCTTCACCTTGGAAGGCAGTCCAGAGCTGCCCGGCCCTTGCATCCGTGCAAAGATCACCGCTCCAGTCGATTAGGCGCTTTCCTCGTAGGGTGACCCGAGGCGCTTTCAGAAGGAGACTGCCATGACAAGTCTGCGCCTCGATCCGCCGGAACGGCTGGGCCGGATCCGGGTGCCAAGCGGGATCCTTCTGGTGCTCGACGGCGGCCTTCTGAACCTCTGGAACCATGACCGGGATCCCGTGCTGCCGCCCCACCATCTGAACAGTGAAGAGGCACGAGCGAGCGCTGAAGCGGCCCGCGACTTCCGGCTCGAGGGCCCCGACGCGCGCGCGGCGGGCCTCGCCTTCGATCGCAGCGCCCATCCGCTCTACGCCTACGACGTCCCCGGTGCGAGCCTCGAAGAGTTCAAGGCCGACTTCGAGTCCCTCTGCCGAGACCGGGGTTTTCAGGCGCAGCTCGTGCCGCTGGACCAGAGGGTCAGCCATCGCGCGAGAGTCGACCAGTATCTCGAGAACGGCGTGGTCGAGAACGGGATCACCTTTCACGGCGTCTGGGCCGCGGTCGCGCCGGGCCTGCCGAAGGACGCCGCGGTGCCGGTCATGGGCCGCCGCCGGTCCGAGGACGAGGAGTTCGCCGGCCGCTGGCAGGAGGTCTATGTCGAGCTGCGGCCGGACGCGGAGATCCTCCGCTCCGAGTTCCGCGGTTACGCCGCGGTCGACGAGGCGCGGCTGATCCTCGCCGACGTCGAATCCCTCGGCGGCTGGGTGTACGACGACAGCTTGGATGGCCTCGCGGACGTCGTCTTCTGGGGGCGTGACGCGGCGGCGGCGGCCGAGGCGGCCGAAGCCCCGCCCGGTCCGGACCAAGACGGCCATTTCGGTTGGTCGGACCTGGACGAGGGGACGGCCCGCGAGCGGGCCCGACAGCTCCAAGGTCTGAAGGCGCAAAACGACTGGCTCTACGCGGTCGACCTCCGGCCGCATTCGCATCACTGGCGCCTGATGAGCCAAGTCCGGCGCAGCGATACCGAGTCCGGCGTCCTGCGCCTCGGCGAGGCCGAGCTCTGCCTCTTCATGACCACCTGGGGCGACGGCCTCTTCGAGGTCTACGCTGACTACGATGCCTCCGACCGGCTGGCTCGGGTCAGAGTCCTGCTGGGTTCGGAGCAGACGGTCTCCAGAATGCGCAAGGTCCAGGACCGCTATTTCGGCGAAGGCGCGAAGCTGGCTTTCGTCTCCGAGCGCGTCTTGGAGGACGGGGGCTGTGTTCGTTTTCTCTACCGCGAGGCCACCGACCGCGAGCAGGACAGCGGTTGGCGCGTCTTTGCCGGCAGCGAAAGCGACGAGGAACTGAATGATCCGAAGAGAATTCAGCTCGTACCGATTTGGAAGCTGATCGAAGGCGACGACAGCCTGGCCATGATCTTCGAGGCGCCCGTGGGTTCCGTCTTCGAACGCGAGAGCTGCGAGGCGGCATTCCAGGTTGTCACCGACTGGTCGCCTTCCGAGGACGAACCCGACTGATCGTGCGAGGCCGCGACGCAGTCTTAAGTCGAAGGTGTTGATTGGAATGATGGACAATCCCATTGCGATGATCATCGAGCCGCGGTCGCGGGATCTGGGCGGCTTCGAGGTACGACGGATCCTGCCCTTCGCCAAGCGGCGCATGGTCGGACCCTTCGTGTTCTACGATCACCTGGGGCCGGCGGTCTTTGCGGCCGGGAAAGGGATCGACGTGCGGCCCCACCCGCACATCGGCCTGGCGACCGTGACTTACCTCTTCGAGGGCGAACTGATGCACCGCGACAGCCTGGGCTTCGCCCAGCAGGTCCGCCCGGGCGACGTCAACTGGATGACCGCCGGCCGCGGCATCGTGCATTCCGAGCGCAGCAGCCCGGACGCCCGCGACCGGGATCTGACCCTGCACGCCATCCAGTCCTGGGTCGCCCTGCCGCAGAGCCACGAGGAAACCGAGCCGAGCTTCCACCACCACGGGGGCGAGACCCTGCCGGCCCTGGAGATCGACGGTGTCCGGCTGCGCCTCATCGCCGGCAGCGCCTACGGCGAGACCTCGCCGGTGAAGGTCTTTTCGCCGACCTTCTACCTGGCTGCCGAGATGCCGGCCGGGAGTTCCCTGACTCTGCCATCGGAGTACGAAGAGCGAGCGGCCCACGTCGCCGAGGGCGCTGTGACCGTGGCGGGCCGGTCCCTGAAGGTCGGGCAGATGGCGGTATTCGCAGCCGGGGCCGAGGTCGCGCTGAAAGCCGAGACAGAGTCCCGTGTGATGCTGCTGGGCGGCGCAGCGATGGACGGGGAGCGGCACATCTGGTGGAACTTCGTCTCCAGCTCCAAGGAACGCATCGAGCAGGCCAAGGCCGACTGGAAGGAGGGCCGCTTCGATCCCGTGCCGGGGGAGAGCGAGTTCATCCCGCTGCCGGACGACTGAAGAGCGCGGCGGGAGCGCAAACTTCGGACGGAAAGCTCTCCCGCCAAAGGCTATTGTGGCGCACAGGCTTCGCTGCAGGAGTGGTCGCCATGGAAAGTGCGAGAGAGATCGAGGAGACGGCGGAAGACTTCTCCAGCGATACCGCGCGCTGGGCCGCGGTCCAGGCCGGATCAGCAGCGGCGGAGGGCCACTTCTGGACCGCCGTTCGGACCACAGGCATCTATTGCCAGCCCTCCTGCCCGGCCCGCTTGCCGCACCGCGCCAACATCACCTTCTACGACAGCAGGGAGGCGGCCGAGCGGGCCGGCTTCCGGCCCTGCAAGCGCTGCCGCCCCGACCAGGGACCCGACGCCAGGCGCCAGCGAGCCCGCCGGCCGCACCGCATCGGCGAACGGGTCGCGGCCCTCGACTGGGAGCGGATCACCGCCGAGATCGACGACCGGGGCTACGGCCTGACCGGCCCCCTTCTGACCGAGGCCGAATGCCGCGAACTGGCGGCCGTCTACGACGACGACGCGCTCTACCGCAGCACCGTGGTGATGAAGCGGCACGGCTTCGGCTCCGGCGAGTACCGCTATTTCCGCTATCCCCTTCCCGGCCTGGTCGAGGACCTGCGCCAGGCCGCCTACTCCCGCATCGTGCCCCTGGCCAACCGCTGGATGGAGGTCACCGGGCAGGCGCAGCGCTATCCAGAGCAATTGGCGGACTTCCTCGCCGCTTGCCACGCCGCCGGCCAGGAGCGCCCCACGCCGCTGCTCCTGCGCTACGGGACGGGCGACTATAACTGCCTGCACCAGGACCTCTACGGCGACCTGGCCTTCCCGCTGCAGCTCGCCGTCCTGCTCGATCGGCCCGGCATGGACTTCGAGGGCGGCGAGTTCGTCCTGACCGAGCAGCGCCCCCGGATGCAGTCCCGCGCCGAGGTCGTGCCGCTGGTTCGGGGCGAGGCCGTGATCTTCGCCGTCAACGAGCGCCCGGTCCAGGGCGGCCGCGGCCCCTACCGGGTCAAGCTGCGCCACGGCGTCAGCCGCCTGCGCTGCGGCCGCCGCCACACCCTCGGCATCATCTTCCACGACGCGGCCTGACCCCTCACCCGGCGGGAGAGGCTTCAGCTGCGCAGCCGGGTCGGTGCGAGCTCCTCGGCGGTGACGCCTTCGGCGGCGATGTCGGCCGGGAGCGCACCCTCCAGCAACAAGCCGGCGGCAGCGCGGGCGGCGGCGGGGGCGGTCTGGAAGCCGTAGCCGCCCTGGCCGAGCAGCCAGAAGAAGCCCTCGACCCGGTCGTCCATGCCGATCACCAAGGACTTGTCGGCGACGAAGCTGCGCAGGCCCGCCCAGCGGTGGGCCAGGCGGCGCGGCGCCAAGGTGGTCGCCTTTTCCAGGCGGTCCATGACGATCGCGACGTCGAGCTCCTCCGGCTGGGCGTCGCAGGGCGGGCTCGGCGTCTCGTCGGCCGGCGAGGCCAGGATCCGGCCGGCCTCGGACTTGAAGTAGAAGTCCTCCTCGACGTCGGCGACCAGGGGCCAGGGGGCGGGATCGAGGCCGGCCGGCGGATCGAAGGTCACGGCCGTGCGCCGCTTGGGGACCAGGCCGACCGGCGCCGCGCCGGCCAGGGCCGCGAGCTCGTCGCCCCAGGCCCCGGCGGCGTTGATGACCACCGCGGCGTGATAGGTCTCGCCGCCGGCCTCGATCCGCCAGGCCCCGTTTTCGCGGGCCAGTCCGGCGACCTCTGCCTTGAGGCCCAGCTCACCGCCGCGCCGCTTGAAGGCTGCCAGGTAGCCCTGGTGCAGGGCGTGGACGTCGATGTCGCTGGACCCCGGCTCAAGCACCGCGGCGGCGGCATAGCCGGGCCGCAGCACCGGGACCAGGGCTTCGGCCTGGGGACCGTCGAGTTCCTCCAGCGCGGCGGCCTGCGGCTTGACCTCGGCAATGTGCGCGGCGAGGGCCGCGCGCTGGTCCGCCCGGGCGATGAAGAGCAGCGGACGGGGACTCAGCAGGGGCTGGCCCGCGAAAGCCTCCGGCGGCGCTTCGTAGAAGGGCCGGCTGGCCCGGGTCAGCGCCCGAACGCTGGCGTTGCCGTAGGTCTCGATGAACTGGGCGGCCGAGCGGCCGCTGCTGTGGTAGCCGGGCCGGTCCTCGCGCTCCAGCAGGACCACCGTGCCGCCGGCCGCCAGCTCGTACGCCGCCGAGGCGCCGGCGATGCCGCCGCCCACCACCAGGAAATCGCAAGTCTTCATCGCTCGACGCGCCCTCGCCCGATTCCACCGAGCGCAGACTAGCGCCGAAAGGCCCGGGTCGGCGAGACCTCCCGCCGCGCCGCGCCGCGCCCTTGCCGCCCGCTTTCGCTCTATCCCGGCGGTCCAAGTGCGCTATACAGGAGATATGCACCGGGGGATATGCAGCAAACGGGGGAGCCAGCCATGACCCTGGAGTCCCTGGAGACTCCCTGCCTTCTGCTGGACCGCGCCGTGATGGAGGCCAACGCCCGGCGCTTCCTGGAGATCGCGAAGCGGCACGGCGTCACCCTGCGCCCGCACCTCAAGACCGCCAAGTCGATCGAGGTCGCGCGGCGTGTCACCGACCCGGAAGCCGGGGCGCCGATCACGGTTTCGACCCTGGCCGAGGCCGAGTACTTCGCCGGCGCCGGCTTCAAGGACATCCTCTATGCGGTCGGCCTGTCTCCGAACAAGCTGGCCCGGGCCGTGCGGGTCATGCTCGAGTACGGCACAGGGCTGAAGCTGGTCACCGACAACCTCGCTCTGGCCGAGGCGGCGGCGGCCTACGCCGAGGGCGAAGAGGTCGACCTAGAGTTCCTGATCGAGATCGACTGTGGCGACCGCCGCGCCGGTCTGTCGCCGGAGAGCGAGGAGCTGCTGAGCGTCGCTCAGGTTCTCGGCACCTGCCCCAGGATCACCCTGCGCGGGGTGATGACCCACGCCGGCCAGTCCTACGGGACCAAGGACCCGGCCGAGATCGCCAAGATCGCCGAGGAGGAACGGGCCGCGGTGGTCCGGGCGTCGCAGCGCCTGCGCGCTGCCGGCCATGCCGTCGACATCGTCAGCCTCGGCTCGACCCCGACCGTGGCCTTCGCCCAGGACCTGACTGGCGTCACCGAGGTGCGCTGCGGGGTCCACGTCTTCTTCGACCTGGACCAGCTCGGCCGCGGCGTCTGCGGGCCGGACGACCTGGCGCTCTCGGTCCTGGCCAGCGTCATCGGCCACAACCGGGCGGCGGGCACGGTCCTGATCGACGCCGGCGGCCTGGCCCTGTCCAAGGATCTCGGCGCCAATACCTTCCTGCCCGATGCCGGCTTCGGCTACGTCTGCGACGCCGACGGCAAGCGGCTGCCGGGGCTCGCTGTGATCGGCGTCAGCCAGGAGCACGGCCGCATCGCGGTCCCCGATCCGGCCTGGTACGACCGCCTGCCGGTCGGCACCCTGGTCCGCGTCCTGCCCAACCACGCCTGCTTCACCGCCGCCGCCTATCCGGCTTACCAGGTCCTAGAGGACGGCGAGCCGAAGACCGTCTGGACCCGGATCAACGGCTGGTGAAGATGCTAGCATGATGACTCTGCCGGACTGGTGGAAGCGGGAGTAGTCGAAGACCATGTCCGTCTTGAAACGGCCGCTTTGGCTCGCTCTCGGGGCGATCTCGCTACTCGCGCTCGGGATCTGGCTCTACATGGTCGTATTCCTGGACCTGGAATCTGCCTTACGGCGCGCCGAGACCTTCGAGTTTCGGCGCATGACGGTGGCCAAGTTGGCGGAGCAGGGAGACCACCGCTTCTTCTTCGCGACCAATCGTCGTTCGGAGGTCCAGGACGGGTCGGTGGAAGACCGCTTTGGGCGCGAGCGAGAAGACGCAGTGACCTTCGGATCCTATGACACCAGGATTGAGCCGAACTTGGGCATCAGCATGATCATCAATCCCACCGACTGGTTCCAGAACAAGGCGATCAAGTTGCAGGACGCTAAGGTTCTGGAGCGGGCGGCTTTTGTCGAGCAGATGCGAGAGCTGGTCGAAGCATCGCCCTACCGATCCATGTTGATCGTCTTGCACGGGTTCCGGGAGCGCTTCCCCTCGGCCCTTCGCAAGACGGCGTTCCTGGGCCACGTCCTGGACATAAACACCCCGGTACTCCTGTTCGACTGGCCCGGCAACCAGGGCACTTCGCGGGATGGGTATCGGCGCGGCGCGGAAATGGTGGCCAAGGCGTCCGGGGCGGAGCTCGCAACCACGATCGAGCTGATCATCAGCGACATCCAACCCGAACGCCTGTGGCTCATCGCGAACGGCATGGGCGCCCGGGTTGTGGCCGATGCTTTCAGCCTGCTCTACCAGCAGGCGGATATGGCCGACGCGGAAGCCGAATTCGAAGACGTGATCTTGACCGGGCCCGATGTCGATAGCGAGGAGTTCGACCAGCGTTTCAAGCAGGAGCTCCAGGCCCTGGCCGATCATCTGACAGTCTACCTCTCCTCCAACGATCGAGCCCTCCTGCTGAGCCGAATCGTCAACTGGGGACGGCGTCGCGAAGAGACCCCCCTGGGACCGAAACAGCTGGAAGAGGCGATCAACGTTGTGGACATTATGGAACCTGGCGGCGAGCTGATCAATCTGGTGGACGTCACCCCGGTCAACCGCACCCGCAATTTCCACAACTTCGGCCTCGACATGCCGGAGTTCTTCGACGATTTGTTCCTGCGCCTGACCAACCCCGGTCTGCCCCGCAGCCGGCTTCTCTACAAGGTCCTGACGCCCGACGGCAAGACCTACTGGGTTCTCACCCGTGGTCGATAGCGGTCCGTCTCGCGTTGGGAGAAAGCGAAGATGAGATCTGCCATCTCGCTGCTCGGACGTGCGGCTCTGGTTCTCTCTTTCGGCGGTGTCGCCTTCGCACTGGGGGCCGTGGTGATGCACAACCTTGCCGCGCCCAGCAGACCGGAGCTGCAGCTCTGGCACACAGAGAGGCTGGACGCTGAGTTCACGGCCGAACGGGCCGAGGAAATCCGCAGCTTCGAGGACTATCGGCGGCTGGAGGACGCGCTCTTCGCGCAGTTGGACCGGCAGGTCGTCGCGCGGGTCGACACTGGACCGGCCAACGACCTGGTCCGCTACAGCGCCGGCAGCGCCGCCGCCTATCCGGCTTACCAGGTCCTAGAGGACGGCGAACCGAAGACCGTCTGGACCAGGATCAATGGCTGGTGACGCTGCCACCATCAGGACAAGTCAGGACCGGCGGAAGCGGAAGTAGTCGAAGACGATGGCAGTGCTGAAACGGCGGCTGTGGCTCGCTCTGGCGGCGATCTCGCTTCTCGTGCTGGCGCTCGGGATCTGGCTCTACATGGTCGTCTTTCTCGACCTGGAAGCCGCCCTGGAGCGCGCCGAGACCTTCGTGTTCCGACGCATGACGGTCGCCCAGCTGGCCGAGCGGGGAGTCTACAGGTTCTTCTTCGTCACCAATCGTCGTTCGAAGGCCGAGGGCGAAGCGGTGGAGGAGCGCTTCGGCATCGAAGTATCGGATGCGCTCACCTTCGGGTCCTTCGACACGAGGATCAAGCCGACCTTGGGCATCGGCATGATCATCAATCCCACCGAGTGGTTCCAGAACAAGGCCATCAACCTGCAGGACGTGGCGACCGTGGAGCGGGCGGCCTTCGTCGCGCAACTGCGGGATCAGGTCCAGGCATCGCCCTACCGCTCGGTGCTCGTCGTCGTGCACGGCTTCCGGGAGGCCTTCCCCTCGGCCCTGCGCAAGACGGCGTTTCTGGGCCATGTCCTGGATATCAACACCCCGGTGCTGGTCTTCGACTGGCCTGGCAACCAGGGGACCTCGCTGCGCGGCTACCGTCGCGCGCAACGGGTGGCCAAGGAGTCCGGCGCTGAACTTGCCGCCGCCATCGAGATGGTCATCCGCGATGTCCGGCCCGAACGCCTCTGGCTCGTCGCCAACAGCATGGGGGCCCAGGTGGTGACCGACGCCTTCAGCCTGCTGTCGAAGCAGGCGGACCTGGCCGATGCGGAGACCGAGATCGAGCACGTGATCCTGACCGCGCCGGATGTCGACCGGGACGCCTTCGATCAGCGCTTCAAGCGGGAAATCAGCGCCCTCGCCGATCAGTTGACGGTCTACGTCTCCTCGAACGACCGGGCCCTGCTGATGAGCCGCATCGTCAATTGGGGGCGGCGGCGCGGCGAGAGCACCTTGGACGTGGATCAGCTGGAAGAGGCAATCCAGGTCGTGGATCTTATCGAGCCCGACAGCCAGTTGATCACCCTGGTGGACGTCACCCCGGTAAACCGCACACGCAACTTCCATAACTTCAGCCTCGAGACGCCGGAGTTCTTCGACGACCTGTTCCTGCGTTTGACCAACCCGGGTCTGCCCCGCAGCCGGCTGCTGTACAAGGTCGAAACACCGGACGGCAAGCTCTATTGGGTCCTGACCCGTGGCCGATAGCGGTCCATCTCGCGTTCGGAGGAAGCAAGCATGAGATCTGCCCTCTCACTGCTCGGACGTGCGGCACTGGTTCTCTCTTTCGGCGGTGTCGCCTTCGCACTCGGAGCCGTGGTGATGCACAACCTGGTGGCGCCCGGCAGACCGGACCTGCAGCTCTGGCATACCGAGAGGCTGGACGCCGAGTTCACGCTGGATCGGGCGGAGGAGATTCGCAGCTTCGAGGACTATCGGCGGCTTGAGGACGAGCTCTTCGCGCAACTGGAGCGGCAGGTCGTCGCGCGGGTCGACACCGGACCGGCCAACGACCTGGTCCGCTACAGCGCCGGCAGCGCCGCGGACCCGCGGCGCCGCGAGACCAACTGGAACCGCAGCTTCGAGCTCAGCGCAGATCGGCCCGCGGGCGGCGTGCTTCTGCTCCATGGCAGGTCCGATGGGCCCTACAGTCTGCGGGCCATCGGCGAGGCCTTGAACCGACAGGGCTACTGGGTGCTCGGGCTCCGCCTGCCCGGCCACGGGACCATTCCCTCGGGGCTCTTGGCCGCAAGCTGGGAAGACACCACCGCGGCGGTGCGGCTGGGCATGGCGCACCTTGCATCCAAGGTCGGAGACGGCCCGGTCCACATGATCGGCTATTCGACCGGCTCCGCCCTGGCCGTCGAATACGGACTGGACGCCATGGCGGGGGTCGTCGCGCCGCCGCCGGCCAGCCTGACCCTCGTGTCCCCGGCAATCGGCATCAGCCCGTTGGCGACGCTGGCCAAGTGGAAGGCCCGCCTGGCAGCCCTGCCCGGCCTGGAAAGCTTCGCCTGGGCGGACGTCGTGCCGGAGTTCGATCCCTTCAAGTACAACTCCTTCACGACCAATTCCATCGTGCAGGTTCGCCGACTGACGGTCTCCCTCGCCGAGCGCGTCGAGGCCCTGGCGGAGCCCGGGCCGATCGAGGGCTTTCCGCCGACCTTGATCTTCCTGTCGAGCGTCGATGCGACGGTCTCGGTCGACGCCGTGGTCGACAATCTGCTCGAGCACCTGGCGCCTGGCGACCACGAACTCGTCCTCTTCGACATCAACCGCAAGAGCGCCAAGTCGACCCTGCTGATCTCCGACCCGAGCCCGCTGATCGAACGGCTGATGGGGAACGAGAGCCTGCCCTTCGAACTGGTCCTCGTCACCAATATTGACCCGGGGACCGATGCCGTGGTCAGCCGGCGCAAGGCAACGCTTTCGACGGCCTCGGTGACCGAGCCGCTCGGGCTCTCCTGGCCCTTGGGCTTGATCTCGCTGTCCCACGTGGCCCTGCCCTTTCCCCCGGACGATCCCCTCTACGGCCGGCGTGCGCCTGCAGACGGCGAGCTCGTGTTCCTCGGGCAAATCAACCTCCAGGGCGAGCTGGGGCTCCTGCTGTTCTCATCCGACCGCTTGCTGCGCCTGAGGCACAATCCCTTCTACGACTTTCTCGAGAACCGGACGATGGAGTGGCTCGACGAGACCGGTGGCCGGACCCGGACAGGATCCTAAAACGGAAACAGCAGCGGGATCAGCAGGTCGGCGACGACCATGACCAGGAGGGTCATAGGGATGCCGACCTTCGCGAAGTCCTTGAAGGTGTAGCCGCCCGGGGCCACGACCAGGGTGTTCACCGGCGTCGAGACAGGCGTCATGAAGGCCGCGGAAGCCGCCACGGCCACGGTCATCGCGAAGGGATAGGGCGCCACCCCCATGTCGCCGGCAATCCCGATGGCGATGGGCGCCAGGAGCACGGCGGTCGCGGTGTTGGAGATGAACAGCCCCAGAACCGCGGTCATGAGAAAGAGTCCGCTCATCATCACCGTTGGACCGTAGTCGCCGAACAAGGTAACCAGACTGTCAACGATGAGATCCGTCGCCCCGGTGTTCATCAGGGCCGTCGCCAGGGGCAGCATGCCGGCGACCAGGACCAGGCTTGGCCAGTTGATCACCTTGTAGGCGGCTTCCATGGTCAGGCAACGGGCCGCGACCATTGCCAAGGCCGCCATGAGGACGGCGATGGCGTTGGGGATCAGACCCAAGGTCATGGTCGCGATCATCGCGACCAGGATGCCGAGCGCCCAGGGCGCCCGGCGGCGCGCCGGCGCGAAGTCCTCGCGCTCGATGGGCAGGTTGAGCAGGACCATGTCCTTCTTCTCAGCCTGAAGGAGGCCCAGGTCCTTCCACCCGCCGCCGACCAGCAAGGTGTCGCCGACCTCCAGGGCCTCCTCCGCGAAGCTTGCCTCGATCGGCGCGCCGCCGCGGCGGATCGCCAGCACGGTCACGCGATGCCGGGAACGGAACTCGGCGTCCCGGAGGGTCTGGTCGACGAGATTCGAGTCCGGCGAAATCATCACCTCGGCCAAGCCCAGCTCCCGCTGGATGTCCCGGAGCGGGGCGGTCTCCATCGACAGGCGCTCGAGGCCTTGATCGGAAATGAAATGCGCCGCGGCCGCTTCCGTCCCGACCGCATAGACAACGTCGCCGGCCCGAAGCTCCGAATGGGGAAGGACCGGTTTGATCACGTACTGACGCCCCCTGCGACGTTCAATCGCGACGGCGGCGATGTCGAACACCGTGCGCAGCTCGACCGCCCCGACGGCATGGCCGACCAGCGGCGAGCCGGCGGGAACGCGCAGGCGCAGAAAGCGGTCCCTCAATCCATAGCGATCGATCAGGGCTTCGATGGTCATCTCGTCTTGTCGTCCCCGGTCCTCGGGATGGCCGGCCGAGAGCAGCCTGCGACCGATGAGGAGCATGTAGAGCGTGCCGACGACGAGAACGGCAATGCCGATCGGCGTGAAGTCGAAGAAGCCGAAGGGTTCCAGACCTTGCTCCTGCAACTTGGCGCTGACGACCAGGTTCGGCGGCGTCGCGATCAGGGTCATCATGCCGCTGACCAGGGCGGCGAAGGACAGCGGCATCAGGAGGCGGGTCTTGGGGTAGCCGGTCTTGGCCGAGATGCTGAGCACGACCGGCAGGAAGAGCGCGACGATGCCGGTCGAGCTCATGAAGGCACCGACGCAGCCGACCACCAGCATCAGCAAGACGAGCAGGCGCGTCTCGCTGGCGCCGCCGATGCGCATCAGCCATTCGCCGATGGCGAAGGCGATCCCGGTGGTCACCAAGGCCTCGCCGACGATGAAGAGGCCGGCGATCATCAGGATCACCGAATCGCTGAAGCCGGCGAGCGCTTCGCGCAGGGTCACGACCTCGCCGAGAACGAGAGCGAAGACGACCAGCAGGGCCACGACGTCAAGGCGGACCCTGCCGCTGGCGAAGAGCACGATGGCGATGGCGAGCACGCCGAAGACGTAGGCGATATCCGCCGTCACCGTTTTTCTCTCCCTACCCCCGTAACGCCTCGGTCGCGCCGGACAGGCGCAGGATCATGGCACGGCGGGGGATGCCTAGGGAACCTTGTCGCATCGGCTGCGGCCGAGGGCGCCGCTAAGAAGCCTTTGCCCCCTTCAACCCCAGCTTCTCGAGGCGCGCCGCGAGGGTCGTCGGCTTGATGCCGAGCAGAGCCGCGGCACCGTCCTGGCCGTAGATCTTGCCACCCGCTCGCTGCACCGCCGCCATCATGTTGTCCCGCTGCCGGCGCTTCATTTCCGCTTCGGAAACGACCGCCGTAGGATCGCTCGGCGGCGGCGCGCGCGACGGCGCCGGCGCGTCCTGCGACAGCGCAAAGCGCAGGGCACCGCCTTGCGACGTGATGGCCGCCCGCTCGATGATGTTCTGCAGCTCGCGGACGTTGCCGGGCCAGTCGTAGTGCTCGAGCTGACGGAGGTCGTCGGGGGTGAGCCGCGATCGGGGCAGGTTCAGCTTGGCGCAGGCGCGCTCCAGAAAGAGCCCCGCCAGGAGAGGAATGTCGTCCTTGCGCCGGCGCAGGGGTGCGACTTCGATCGGAAAGACGTTCAGGCGGTAATAGAGATCCGGACGAAAGCGGTCGTCGTCCATTTCCCGCGCCAGGTCGCGATTGGTGGCGGCGATGATCCGGACATCGACCTTGCGGGTCTTCGCCTCGCCGACCCGTTCGAACTCGCCCTCCTGCAGCGCACGCAGCAGTTTGCTCTGCAGCGCCTGGGGGATCTCCGAGACCTCGTCGAGGAAGAGCGTGCCGCCGTCGGCCAGCTCGAAGCGGCCCACGCGGTCCCGCACCGCGCCCGTGAAGGCGCCCTTGAGATGGCCGAAGAACTCGCTCTCGAAAAGCTCGCGCGGGATCGACGCGCAGTTGACGCTGACCAGGGGCTGGTCCTTGCGCCGGCTTCCGGCGTGAATGGCGCGCGCGACCAGCTCCTTGCCGGTTCCCGACTCGCCGATGATCAGGACGCTGGCGTCGGTCGGCGCCACGACATCGATCTGCTGCCGCACGTTCCTCAGGGCCAGGCTCTTGCCGACCATGGGCCCCAAGGCCTTTGCGGTCTCGACCTCTTCCTGGAGATAGGCACACTGCTGCTCGACCCGCTTGCGCTCTTCCAGTTCCTCCTGCAGCTCGTCCTTGACCTTCTGGACCTCCTCGATCGAGCGGCGGGCCGTGGCGAGCACGAAGTTCGTCAGCATCTGCAGCTTTTCGGCGGTGTCGTCCTCGCCGTCGATGGTGACCAGGACGTCGAACTGGCCCCCGACGGTCAGGCAGAGCTGGTCGGCGATCTGCTCGATCAGGGCGCGGAGCCTTGCGTCTTCGGCGGTTTTGGGATCCGGCATGATGGGACTCTCCGAGCCTAGGGCATCCAACGAATGCGAATCTCGCATTCGGGGTCGCCACGATGCTGGCATCGCCTCTCCTCGATGTCGGCCTCGTCGCCGTAGTGGGCGATCACCCGGCGCGCCAGGGCGCGGTAGAGCTTGCAGAGGCGATTGGGCGAGCGATAGTGGACGACGAGCTCCTGCTCCAGCTTCTCGAGGCGGAACTTGTCCGTGACCGCCTGGCTGGCCTTCGGATCCCGGAGGCTCGCGGCAAAGCCGCTGTGGATTTCGGGATGGTACTCGAGCAGCGCGCGGGAATCGGCGCACATCCGGTACCAGGCGGGGAAGCGCTTCTGCGTGTCCTGCAGGAAGGCCGCCGCCCAGAGATCGCAGGTCGCCTCCACGCTCAGCGCCAGGACCTCGCCCGCCGCGGCCAGCATGCGCTGGCATTCCGCGTCCGGGTAGGTCTCGCTCATCCGGTAGACCCGTTCCGGCGGCACCCCGGCCCGCCGCTTCACCTCGGCCACGGCGGCCGCGCCGCCCCTGGCCTCGATCGCCTGCAGCATCGGCCTGAACGGGTATCCCAGCATCGCCAGAGACTCCTTTCGACGTGCGGTCGGGTGCGACGGTCCCGAAACCGCGCTCAGGCTAGCACAGGACCACGAGATTTTGCGGCCTTGTCCCAAAATAATGTGGAACCGCAAAATTTTGCGGCCGCCTGGCCGATGGCGCCTCGCGAGAAAAGCATTGTGTGTCCGCTTGTTATGAACGCGTTCCGCCTTGGTACGGATCCTGCGTAGCCGTCCCGGTGATCCGGAGTACGAGCCGGAAAGGCTCCGATCCCCGACTTCCATCGACTCGACAGAGGAGACGCCATCCATGACGCGCGAGGAGCTGTATCTGGTCCAAGCCAGCTGGGCGCAAGTCCGCCCGATCTCGACGCAAGCCGCGGAGATGTTCTATCGCCGGCTGTTCGAGGTTTCACCGGAACTGAAGGCCTTGTTCAAAGGCGACATGCGCGCCCAGGGGCAACGCCTGATGAACATGATCGACACCGCGGTCAAGGAACTGCAGCGGTGGGATCAGCTCGTCCCGGCGCTGCAGGCGCTCGGCAGACGCCACGCCGGATACGGCGTCAAGGATGCCGATTACGACGCGGTGGCCGCCGCTCTGATTTGGACGCTGGAAAGAGGACTGGGAGAAGCCTTCACCGAGGAGGTCAGGGCCGCCTGGATCGGCGCCTACACCGCCTTGGCCGACACCATGAAGCGGGCGGCGGCAGAGGCCGCACCGGCGTAAGGCGGGCCCAACTCAACGGGCAAGTGACGCATCCAAGCCTATCTCGCGGTCGGCAGGGCCTGCGCGACCACCGGTCTACGCAGCCCCTGCCCCGTTCGCGACAAATCTCTTGTAGTCGCTCTCCAAGCCGGCGAGGGCGGTTTTGAAGATCTTCTCGCCGGCTTCGGGATTGGCCAGGGCTGGGTTGGAGCCGATGCGGCCGTCCGGGAAGCGGCGGCGGTAGTCCTCGGCGTCGTAGATCGGTCCGACCGGCGCCTTGCCCGGAGTCATCTCCGCCGTCTTGATGCTGTCCGGATAGGCGTACTGGGTCAGTGAGATCTCGGAGCAGGTGGCGTGGCCGCCGTCCTGATCGCCGAAGAGCTGGTCGCAGAGCGCCTTGACCCCCGGCGCGTCCCACCAGTTGGTCAGCTTGCAGCGGATCGAGGGCCGGTTGTGCGGGCCGGGCTGCAGGCTGGTCTGGGCGTAGATCTCCGAGAAGGCGGCGCTGACCGTGGCGATGTTGCCGCCGTGGCCGTTGAGGAAATAGAAGGAGTCGAAGCCGTGGCGGACCAGCGAGTTCACCGTGTCCTGCAGCACCGCCAGCAGGGTCGAGGGCCTGAGGGTGATCGATCCGGGAAAGCCCAGATGATGCTGGGCCATGCCCACCGAGATGGTCGGCGCGACCAGCGCCTCCAGCTTCTCGCCGAGGGTCTGGCCGAGGGCCTCCGGGCAGAGCGCGTCGGTCCCGATCAGGCCGTTGGGGCCGTGCTGCTCGGTCGAGCCGATGGGGACGATGATCGCGCGGCTGCGCTCGAGATAGGCCTCGACCTCCTGCCAGGTGCAGAACCTCAACTCCATGGAACCCCTCCTCCCTTGAAATCCGGCGGCATGATAGCACCGGGCCCGGCGCGGCCCAGCAGAGTTTGCCGCTACCAGAGCAGCAGCACGCCGGCCAGGTTGGCGAGGCTCCCAAGCGCGATGGCCGCGAAGGTCAGGGCCATGCCGGCGACGCGGAAGCGGATGTTCTCCGGCTCGCGCGCGACCCCGAAGGCGTGCAGCAGGCGGCCGCAGATCAGCAGCAGCCCGAGACCGTGGAGCAGCCAGACGGCATGGCCCTGCAGCTCGGCCAGGGCGAGCAGCACCAGGCCGATCGGGGCGTATTCGACGAAGTTGGCTTGGACCCGCATGGCGCGCTGGATCTGCGGCTCGCCGGCATCGCCCAGGGCGACCTTGAAACGCTGCCGTTGTTGGATCACGCGTCGCGAAAGCAGGATCAGCAGCAGGCCGCAGAGCGCGGCGTAGAGCGGCGTGACGGTCATGCGGGGGCTCTCCGGGACTGTGGAAGGGTTTACGCCCGATCCGGCGCTGCGGATGATCTTGCCGCTTGCATCGGAGGGCAAGACGTTCTTGTTTCGCTCCGATCGAAACCCAGGGGACGGACGTCACCTCATGCGAGCCTTCCTACGGCAGCTCCTTGCGCCGCAGCCGCAAGAGATCGACACCCTGATCCTCTCGGAGATGGGCCGGGGGTCGATGGAGTCCTTCCGCGTCCATACCCGCGACCTGCCCGCCTACCGCTACGTCGACCTTTTCCGCGCGATCGAGGCCTACACCGGAGAGCACTACCGGGTGCGGGCGGTCAGCTCGGAGCACAACGAGCCCCTCAACGCCCTGCTTCACGGCAAGAGGCCGCGCTTTGTCAACCGCCGGATCCAGAGATCTGGAACCGTCCCCTGGCCCGCCGGCCCCGACGAGGAAGCCTACCTCCCGGTCGACCAGTTCTGGCTCTGCCGGGCGCGGGAGGGCGATTCCCGGGGCGAGCTGGTCCTGCGCCTGCGCTACAACGCCTACGGGGAGACGGCGATCCTCGAGGCGGCGGCGGAGAGCCCGGATCTGGGCGAGGCCTGCCTGAAGGAGATCCTGGACCTCAGCCTGGCGGGCTCGATCTATCGCAACCACGTCCTGGAGCTGGCCTTCGAGAGCGGCACCAAGGACGAGTACGGCGACGTCGAGAAGCCCGAGCGCTTCCGGATCCTGTTCAAGGCCCA
>JAAUXY010158142.1_pt1 | contig 38850 bp, 42 predicted proteins | sample 7278121 | NCBI WGS metagenome assembly JAAUXY01 (sample SAMN14350117, study PRJNA611818) | marine sediment metagenome | isolation source: surface marine sediment (1.8m) | place: French Polynesia: Moorea | collected 2018-08
CAAAACGTGGACAGGCACATTCTACAGTTAATTGACGAGATTCAGCGGTTTGGAATCGAAGGTTTCTCAACCATCATGTCCACATGCCAAGACCGCGATGCCAGTTAGTCAGTGCAGCAGATACTCCCTACTACCATGTCTACTCACGCTGTGTGAGGAGAGCCTTTCTCTGCGGCGTTGATCACCACTCCGGCAAAAGCTATGGGCATAGAAGAGGCTGGATCGAAGACCGATTGCGGGTGTTGTCCTCCCTGTTCAGCATCGATCTGTGTGCCTACGCGGTAATGAGCAACCACTATCACCTGGTCGTCAAGTTATGCCCCGACCAGGCAAGAGAATGGTCAGACGACGAGGTGCTGACGCGCTGGACAGCGTTGTTCAATGGGCCGCTGCTGGTTCAGCGGTACCGCGCCGGTGAGGTGCTGGATGCAGCTGAAACCGCGACGCTAAAGTCCATGACGTCCGTCCTGCGTTCCAGGCTCACCAGCCTCAGCTGGTTCATGAAGTGCCTGAACGAGCCCATTGCAAGACAGGCGAATGCAGAGGATGGCTGCACAGGGCATTTCTGGGAAGCCCGTTTCCAGTCTCAGGCTCTTCGTTCCGAGAGAGCCCTGATTACAGCCATGGCCTACGTGGACCTGAACCCGGTGAGAGCAGGGATAGCAAAGACACCCGAGGACTCTGAACACACGAGTATCCGCCTACGCACTCAAGGCATGGATACGCCTGCAGCGGTTCGACAGGCCGTAGCTAGGGCAACTAACCGAGAGGAGTTGCTGCACAAGAAGGTAGCGATCAAATGTCTGGCGTCCTTCGCGGACGATAGTTCGATCGAATCAACCGATACCGGCTTACCAATCAGGCTGTCTGACTACCTGCAACTGGTTGACGTATCAGGGCGCCAGATGTGTGAAGGCAAGCTCGGTCGTATAAACCCAACGCTTGCACCGATTCTTGATCGACTGGGACTGAACAACGACGAATGGCTAACTGCCACCAAGAAATTTCGGTCGCACTATCGTAGAGGAGACCTGGTACTCGGCTGTTCGGCATAGCGCCTTGAAGCGAGGAATCAGGCTACTTGCCTGAGGAACCCCTGTGCGCGCTCCCAGATGCCGCTGTCCATGAGCAGGCTTCTCACCCCTTTACTGACTCGACTCAATGCGGTGGAGCGAGCGAAGAGGCAGCTTGGTACAAGCCTTATCGATGTGTGCCTGTCCAGCTTAGGCTTTCTAAGCGGGGTACCCCTATCTCGAATCGGCTTCGTACCCCGGTAGGTACCCCACTCCCGAACGGGCTGTGGAAAGTCTTTCTCGGACGTCATCAAACGATTAATAATCTAGGCTCAAGCAGTTACGCAAGAGCTTGGATCTTATCGGACGTTACCGAACGAAAAGGTGGTGGCCAGGGGCGGAATCGAACCCAGTTCGCCCGCCGTAATCCTAAGAACCTCGCGGCTCCATGCGAACTGACCTTTAGTAATGACCGTGGAACAAGAAACTTGGACCCCGGTGGTGGTTTCCCCCTGGGCTCCAGAAACGAAAAGGGCCCCTCGAAAAAGGGGCCCTTTTTGTTTCTGGTGGCCAGGGGCGGAATCGAACCACCGACACGCGGATTTTCAATCCGCTGCTCTACCAACTGAGCTACCTGGCCTTAATCTTCTATTTCCGGCGCGAGCGCGGGAAGGGCGCGTATTACACCCACCCTCCTCTGGAAAATCAACCAGTTTCATTACCCAACGACGTGATTTGTCGTGCTTTGCCGGGGAATTAGTGAAGTCACGACCCGGGTCCAGGGGTCTTCGGATAGCTCGAGCGCTGATCGCCGGGAAGCGGCTTGCCAGGCCAGCCGCTCCCCGGCTTCGCGCTTACATGTCGATAATCGGCGCCAGCTCGACGGAACCGTTGGCTTCCAGGATCGGGCAGCCTTTCGCCTTTGCGATCGCATCGTCGTCATCTTTCGCGTCGAAGATGCCGTAGCCGCTCGCCGGGTTGGATCCGCCGTTGTCGACTACTGAACCGTCGGGGTTCACGGTCTTCGATAACCCGACCGGGTTGCCGCCGTCGATCACGGCTGCGCCCATTCCGGCCATCCATTTGCCCCAGTCGTCATAGACCTTCGCGGCTTCTTCGTCCGTGTCGGGGTGGTCGCCCCCGTGATACACAAACAGGTACTTTGGCATGTTCATCTCCTAAAGTGTTGGTGAGAGGACACAATAGAATGTTAGAAATAGCCAGTCATCGTTAGTAAAACGGCGCATTTTGATCCAAATATTGTGTAACATGCACAATAATGCTCGATCAGGACCCTCTTTCCGCCGCTGTCCGGCAGCTGCGAGCCCTCGGTGTGGGCCCGGCTGCCGGAGACTCATTCCGACGGACGATCGAGGACTCTAAGGCTGCCTTGCTCCTGAGGATCCACGCGGAGGTCGAGGAATTCTCAGCCAGCCGCAATCCGGACATCGTCCCGGAACTCGAGACGCACTGTCTGAATCACCTGGAGGCCGTCGCCGGTGTTTTGGGCGGCGCCACGCTGGATACCCGCTTCATCGTCGAGCATGCCGAGCGGCGCGCGAACCAGCGGTTTCCCCTCGACGCCGAGCTAAGAGCCTATCGCTGCCTGTCCAGGGTGCTGGCGGAAGCCGTCCGGGAGGCGGCGATCGGGGTCGCCGGTGACGAGACGGAGCTGCGCCGGGTCGTCGCCGCCACGGCCGCGTTCTCCATCGAATACACCGGTGCGGCGGCTAGTCTCGTGACGCAGGAATACGTGGCGGCGACCCGCTCGCTGGCCGAGGCGGCCGGGGACCGCCGCAGCGAGTTGTTTGCGCTGCTGCTGGACGGGTTCGACGAATCCGATAGCCGGGCGGCGAGGCTGCTTCGAAGCGCCGGCTACCTCGAGCAACGCCAGACCTATGCCGTCGTCGCCGTGCGCGACGTCGAGCCGCGCGAAATGGACAACGCCGATCGGGTCGAGCGGATCCAGCAAAGCCTGAACGAGATCCTGGGAAAGACCCCGGCCAGGGTGCTGGCGGGCGTCCGGGACAGGACCGTGTTTGCGATCGTATCGGCAACCCGGAGACAGTCAGGTTGGACGCGCCCACACACGGTGGTCTCCGAGCTCGTCGCCGCGCCGCTGCGCCTGATGGGAAACGCGGTGCTTATTGGCATCAGCAACGATGCGCCATCGACGGCGCATATTCCGAAGGCGCTGCGCGAGGCGAACATCGCGCTGCAGCAGGCCGACCGCTCGAACAGAGTCCGCCGTTACGGTGATATCGGCTTCCTCGAGCTGCTGCTGACACAAGCCGGCGCTGAAGTCTTAGCGGAGCTGCCGGAATGGACGGCCGCGTTACAGGCGGCCGACAGGAAGAACAAGCTTCGGAACACGTTAGTTGCCTATGCCGACAACGACATGAACGTCATCCGCACCGCGAAGTCACTCGGCATGCACCCAAACTCGATCTACGCTCGCTTCGACAGGATTCTGTCTGTAACCGGGCTCGATCCGCAGCGCTATCACGCGCTGACCGAGCTTGTTTGCGGGCTACAACTGTCTACGGACTGACGTCGCAGCGATGCCCGGCGGCGGGACCCTCGACCCACCCGGAACCGGCCGCGAGCCTGGCCGCTGTTGGACCATCACGGAGATCTGCACGTGAACTACAGCAGCCGTTAGGAGTCTACGTTCCCTGTGCACTGCTATGCTGCTGCTTTGCAAAAGAACAAAAAGTCAGGAGAAGCATGATGAACTTGTACGCAATCTTACGACGCGATGGATTTACTGACGGACCGACGCTCGAGGCGGCAGCGGCTCGATCGACAGAAGTCGGCGACGGCATGCCCAACGATATTCGGTGGATTCGCTCTTACGTGCTCGGTGAGGACAGCGGTGCACTTGGAACAGTTTGTATCTACCAGGCCAGTAGCGAGGAAGCGATTCGCCAGCATGCCGAAGAGGCAGACTTGCCTTTTACCGATATCGTACCCATAGCAGATACGGTGGTTGTTCGACCCGACCCGGATTAGCTTCGAAGGGTTTCGAGCGCCTGCTAAATGGCCGATACTCGCCGCCCGGGTATTTTAGGTAAGACCACGGTCTCCGACTCACAGCAATCATTCAGAGGAAGAAATTTTGCGCGAAAGAAACTTCAAATTTTCAGGCAACTCAGTGGGAGCCAGTCGGGCTCGCCTGTTTCCACAATCGGCCATTTCAGCACGACCCATGCTCTCCAGGGGGTTCGTATCGACCCTGGCAGTCGTGTTGGTCTGCATGCTTCAGACCGCGTCAGCCCAGGAAAGCGAGCAGGACTCATCGAGCATTATCGAGCAGGACTCGTCAGACACTGTCGAACAGGACTCACCAGATGCTATCGATGAAATTATAGTTCAAGGCGAGATGACACTAAGTCGGTTGCGCCATCGAGCTGATGCGAAAGAGGATGTCTTTTACGAGCTATTCAATGCGATAAACGACGACGACGAGTTCGATGTCCGTTGTGTTGACGAAGCGCCCATCGGAAGTCGGGTAAAGAAACGTGTCTGCAAGGCGAATTTCGAAATTGAGGCGTCAGCTGAGGAGGCCAGGGGCATAAGGTTGGGCATTCCCACACAAACGGCCTTCGGTGAGATGACTCAAAAGCAAGCGGCTTTCCAGGAGAGGATGGAAGTTCTGGTCAACGAGAATCCTCAATTGCTCAAAGCGCTCACAGAATTCGGCGACGCCAAAAGTGACTACGAGTCCGAGAAAGAGAAATGGTGCTCAGGTGGCCTGTTGACGTGTTCAAAGCCGGAATGAACATCCTCTTCCGGCCGTAGCCGGCCACCCAGGTGTCCTGAGGTAGAGTAACGACTTCCCATTAGGAGCTGTCATTCGCACTTTCAACTGAGCTCGATCCAGGGTCCTGAACAATGCGGCCAGTATCGTAAACGGGGGACTCAAGGTGGACGTTTATCAGTCTGTGAAAGATCATTTTGCAAACGACTCGCGCGTTACGGTCAACGCGGGCAGGGGCGCGCAAGGCATTAAGGTCACTGTCGGCAACAAGGAAAAAATGATCATCATGTTTTCGAAGGGCGACCTGCTCCTTCAAATGCCTCCAGCATCCGTTGATGAGTTAGTTAAGAATGGCAAGGGCCTGCCCTATGAGGTTAGCCCAGGAAGGGTCATGAAGGATCGGATCGTCGTACCGGCTTCGAAGAACCGGTCGTGGCAGTCACTTTGCGAACGCGCCATCACGGAGTCCAAAAACCTCTAGTCTTACAAGCAAGGGGAGTCCTGACCTATCGCGGCAAGATGCCGCTCCTACGACAGTCAGGTTGTTCGACGTCATAGCGGAGGTTCGCAGCGCCGCCAGAGCAACTTAGATTTTGCGACTTCAGCACACCCTCCGACAACAGCGGGCATCGGTAACCAACTGCGCGTGGGACAAACTATTCCGTGCGCTTCTCCGCCGACGGATGTCGGAACAGGCCCTTCTTCGGATCGATGCGGCCGACCTTGACCGGAAAGCCGAGGGCGGACCAGCCGGCATAGCCTTCGTAGAGGACCGCGGTGTTGTTGTAACCCATCTCGCGCAGCCGGGTGACGGCGCTGTCGGCCGCGGCACGCGGGCACTCGCAGTACGCAACGATCCACGTGCCGTCCTGCGGCAGGGCGGCGATGATCTCGCGGCCGCTGCTGTAGTACGGAATCGGGAACGAGCCCTCGATGTGCGCCATGGCCCAGAAGTACGGCACGCGCGTATCGATCAGGATCATGCGGCGCCCGTCTTCGAGGGCCGCGTTAAGATCCTCGGCCATGACGTAGCGACTGTCGACGAGGTCGAACTCCGGCGCGTCGCCGTCCGGATTAACGACGATGTTGTCCAGATCCGGCGGCTCGTCGAAGCTCATGTCCTCGACGTCCCATCCCGATGCCCGTGAGCGCAGGAACGCGACGACCGAGTTGATCTCGTCGTCCGCCAGCGTGTCTGCGAAACTGACCATGGGCGTGCCTTCCCGTCCGCGCTCTATCGCCGCCTTCAGGAAACTGTCGGGCGTTACGGCAAGCATCGTCGCGTTGCCGAGAGCCGTGCCTTCGCCGCCCTCGCCCTTCGCGCCGTGGCAATCGGCACAGTGCGCCGCGTAGATGCGTTTGCCCTGCTCGATGTCGCCTTCGATGGGCTTCAAGGTGTCGCGATTCGGCGCTGTCGGTTCGATGCCTGCGGACACGGCAAGCCAGCCGGCCAGCTCCCGGATTTCATCAGACGTCATCGGTCCGCCGATTTCGTCGAGATAGGGACCCATCGGCGTGCCGGGACGGCCGTAGGAGATCGCCATGAACGGCGTGATCGGACCGTTGACGAACAGGGTCTCGGTGACCAGGGACGGCGCGTGGTCGTTCAGGTAGCCCTTGCGATCGTCACCGTGGCACAGCGCGCAATACTCTTTGTAGTTCTCTGCCGGCGTCCGACCCGTCTCTGGCTCGGCATTAACCGTCGATGCAGTACCCAGTAGTGCGAGCAAACCCAAAGCGAAGCTTAAGCGCATGTCGATCTCCCTATCCCCAGGATGAAGAGCTTACGCCAACGCTGAGACCGGTGGCCAGCGTCATCGCGCCGGCAACGTTTGTGCCTGTCCTGTCAGGCAGCGCTCAGCGCGTCGGCCGGTGACAAGTACGTGTATCCGAGATCGTGTGCGACGGCTTCGTGGTTCACATGTCCCGCGTGCACGTTCAGGCCGTTGGCCAGGTGCGGGTCACGGCGCAGAGCTTCGACCCAACCGTGGTTGGCGAGATCTTTGACGAACGGCAGGGTCGCATTCGTCAGCGCAAACGTGCTCGTGCGCGGCACGGCGCCCGGCATGTTCGTCACGCAGTAATGCACGGTGTCATCGACAACGTAGGTCGGCTCGGCATGCGTCGTGGGCCGGCTCGTCTCGAAACACCCGCCCTGGTCGATAGAGATGTCGACGAGCACGGCACCGGAGTGCATGTCCCTGACGTTTTGCGCGGAGACCAGCTTCGGCGCCGCGGCGCCGGCTATCAGGACGGCGCCGACGACGAGGTCAGCCTCGGGCACGAGGTCGTCGATGGCCTGCTTCGTCGAGTAGACAGTATTGACGCGACCACCCCAGGTGTCCTCCAGCTCACGCAGTCGTGGCAACGATCGATCAAGGATCGTGACGTCTGCGCCGAGACCGACGGCCATGTCGGCTGCATTGGCGCCGGCAACGCCGCCACCGATGACGACCACCTTGCCGGGCAGCACGCCGGGCACGCCGCCCAGGAGCACGCCACGACCGCCGTTGGCTTTCTGCAGCGCGAATGCACCGGCCTGGATCGACAGGCGCCCGGCCACTTCTGACATCGGCGTCAGTAGCGGGAGGGAGCCGTCATCGGCCGTCACCGTTTCGTAGGCGATAGCCGTGGTTCCGGACTTGACCAACGCCTCGGTCTGCGCCGGGTCGGCCGCGAGGTGCAGGTAGGTGAACAGGAACTGGTCTTCCCGGAGCATCTTGCACTCGGGAAGCTGCGGCTCCTTGACCTTGACGATCATGTCCGCGGATGCGAACACGGCCTCGGCAGTCGCCGAGATTTCAGCGCCGGCCGCCTCGTAGTCGGCGTCGGTCATGCCGATTCCGGCCCCGGCATTGGTTTCGACGATCACCGAGTGGCCGTCGTGGACGAGCTCACGCACTCCAGCAGGCGTCATGCCCACCCTGAATTCCAGCGTTTTGATTTCCTTGGGTACACCGACTTTCATGGCGCTTCTCCGCATGTTTGGTCTTATTTGGGAAGGATAGCCGCGTTCTTGCGCCATTTTCCTGCAAAAGCCGGGACTAATCGTCGGAAATGTGGCATTTTGTTGCGATATAAGACTTTCAATAGCAATTAAAATGACATGAAGCTTGACCGCTTTGACCGTGCGATCCTCGACGCCCTGCAACGGGACGGGCGCATCAGCAATGTTCAGCTGGCCGCTCGCGCCAATTTGTCGGAGTCGGCCTGCCTGCGCCGGGTACGCGTATTGGAGGACAGCGGCCTGATCGAGCGATACGCCTGCCTCGTCAACCAGCAGGCCGCTGGCCTTCCCGGTAACGTGTTCGTCCAGATCGGGCTGCAGCGGGAAGAGGAACGCGAGCTTGCCGCATTCGAAGCGGCGGTTCGCGACATTCCGGAGGTCATGGAGTGCTACCTGATGACGGGCGAGTTCGATTACCTGCTGCGCCTCGTCGTCTCTGACATGGCCGATTTCGAACGCATCCACAAAGAGGGACTGACCCGCTTACCTGGCGTTGCACGGGTGAACTCGAGTGTCGCGATTCGAACGGTGCAGCGAAAGACAGAGCTGCCGCTCCGTTAGCCTGATGCAACGCGCGATCAATTAGTTCGATTACCGGGCGCGGTGGTGAATGTCTTGTGGTTCCGGTAGGGTGGCAAGCCCATAGCGAAGAGCGACTCAGAATCTATGGCGAGCCCTGCGGCAACCGTCAACACAGACTTACCGAAAGACCTGGCAGACCGCTTCAGACGTGTTCGTGCCGACTCGGTCGCGTTCTGCGATACGCTGGCTGCCGAGGACACGGTCGTGCAGTCGATGCCCGACGTCAGTCCGACCAAGTGGCACCTCGCACACATCAGCTGGTTCTTCGAGACTTTTGTCCTGAAGCCCTTCGACGACAGTTACACGGTCTTCGACGAAGACTTTCATTTCATCTTCAACTCGTATTACTACACGGCCGGGCAGATGCATGCGCGGCCGCGACGGGGGCTGCTGTCCCGACCGACGCTGGAAACGGTCATCGCCTACCGGCGCCACGTCGATGATGCGATCGTCGCGCTGCTTAAACGACGCGATGAGGCGGACATCCGGTTCCGGGTAGAGCTTGGCCTGCACCACGAGCGTCAGCACCAGGAGCTGATGCTGACCGACATCAAGCATGTGCTGTCGTGTTCGCCGCTCAAGCCGGTCATGAACCCGACGCTGCCCGTCCCAGCCTCGTCGCCGGTCGCCGATCACAAATTCATCGACGGCAGCAGTGGCCTGACCCAAATTGGCTTTGACGGTGAGGGCTTCAGCTTTGACAATGAGACCCCGAGGCACGATGCGCTGTTGCATCCGCACAGCCTTGGCAATCGGCTGGTCACGAACGCCGAGTATCGCGAATTCATACGCGACGGCGCTTATGAGAAAAGCGACCTGTGGCTATCCGACGGCTGGGCCACGACAAAGGAACAGGGCTGGAACCGTCCGCTGTACTGGAGCGCAGATCATCAATCGGAGTTCACGCTGGGCGGAGTCCGTGACCTCGACCCTAACGCGCCTGTCGCGCACGTGAGCTTCTACGAGGCCGACGCGTTCGCGCGCTGGTCCGGCGCGCGCCTGCCGACCGAGTTTGAGTGGGAGGCGTCGGCACGAGACTCTAAAGTCTCCGGCAACCTGCTGGAGACGGGGTTCTGGCACCCCGCCGCATCAGACGGTCCGCAGTTCTTCGGTGATGTTTGGGAATGGACGGCCTCGTCGTACTCGGCTTACCCGGGCTTCAAACCCCTGGCGGGTTCGCTCGGCGAGTACAACGGCAAGTTCATGTGCAACCAGATGACCGTGCGCGGCGGTTCCTGCGTCAGCGCCGCTGACCATATTCGCCCAACCTATCGCAGTTTCTTTTATCCGGACGCCCGCTGGCAGTTCCTAGGGATCAGACTCGCAAAGGACGCATAAGCCCCATGGCCCAAAACACGGTTCGACAGATGGCGACTCCGGACACGGAGGAAGTGCGCTCGATCATCGAGGGCCTGAGCCTGCCCGAAAAGATGATCTCGCCGAAGTACTTCTACGACGAGGCCGGCTCCAGGCTTTTTGACGAAATTACGCGGCTGCCCGAGTACTACCCGACGCAGACCGAGCTCGGCATCATGCAACAGAACATCGACGACATCGCGGCGCTCGTCGGCGAGCAGGCGAGCCTGATCGAGTTCGGCAGCGGCTCGAGCATGAAGACGCACGTGCTGCTGCAGAATCTCCATTCGCTCGCGGCCTACGTGCCTGTCGACATCTCCGAGGAGCACCTGCTCGCATCGGCCGGCGCGTTGCGCGCCGACTATCCGCACATCGAGATCATCCCGGTCGTCGCCGACTTCACGAAACCGTTTGACCTGCCGACGCCGGCCATCATGCCGGTGAAAAACATTGTCTACTTCCCGGGCTCAACGATCGGCAACTTCGAGCATGAAGATGCGAAGGCATTGCTGGAGGTCATGTACACGGAAGCGGGCGACGGCGGCGCGCTGCTGATCGGCGTCGACCTGCAGAAGGATGTCGCCATCCTCGAGCGTGCTTACAACGACGGCGCGGGCGTGACGGCGGCATTCAACCGGAACATGCTGACGCACATCAACCGGGAGTACGGCAGCAACTTCGATGTCGATGCCTTCAGGCACGATGCGCTGTACAACCAGGACGAAGGTCGCATCGAGTTACGTCTCGTTGCCAAGACGGCACAGACCGTACAGCTCGGTGACGCGACGATAGAGATCGACGCCGGTGAGGGCATCCTGACGGAGTATTCCCACAAGTACACGCTGGAGGGCTTCAAGGAACTGGCCGCGAGCGCCGGCTTTGCGGTCGAACGCGTCTGGACCGACGAAGACCAACTGTTCAGCGTGCAGTACCTCGTTCGGGACTAGTACCGCCGAGCAGCGCCCGCGACACCCGCCGCACTTCGTGTCTGCTTAACTCACGGTTGCGACTCGACGTTGGCGCTAGCCCTGGATGCGCCGGGTCAGCAGCACCCACTCGTGACCTCGGTTCTCCCAGCCCTCCTTGATCATCGGCCGGCGAGCCAGCTCCTCGTAACCGCTGCGTTCGTACAGCCGGCGCGCGCCCTCGTTGGCATCGGAGACGATGATGCTCAAACCGCTGCATCCCGCCCGCCGGGCCAGGCTCTCGGCAATAGCCAGCAAGTCGCTCCCGAAACCTTGTCCCCGGTAGTCGGGGTAGGTGGCCAGTACGTTCACATACCAGGTCGACAGCGCGAGATCCTCCAGTTCCTGGAGCGGCACGAACATGGCGGGCATGTCATCGTAGACCGACGGATCGGCCCGGTTCGGCAACGCGTAGCCGATCAGTGCGGCCGTGACCTCGCCGTCATCCTGCCGGACAACGGCGTTTCGATACGAGAAGCTGCCTGTCTCCCGTCGCGCGCGCTCGCGGCCGACCTCCCAGACACTCTGTCCGTCCCTGCACATCGAGGACCACAGGTAGACCGGCAGCCCCTCCCCGGCGAAATTGACCAGTTCGGCCATGGCATGTGCGTCCGATTGCTTCGCTCGACGATAAGGGTCGCGAAGCGCGACGTTGCGCGTTTTCTCGATAGTCGGTGCGATCATGACGATTCACCCCGCTGCAGAACGTGCGCTTCGGCGGGTAAGGAGACGTCTCGCCACAGCAACATGTCTCCGACTCGCGCCGATGCGCCGTCGACGAAGCCCGTCTCGTGCTCATAGCCCTTCGGGTTTCTAAAGGTGCCGAACAGGATGTCGAAGACAGGCAGGTCCGCGTAGTTGTTTCTGTGCCTGCCCCTCTGGTGGTGAATCGCATGACTCTCAGGCCTCTGGATCAGGTAGCCCAGCCAGCGCGGCGTGCGCACATTGGTGTGCTGGAAGATGCCGAGAAACATCGCGCAGAAAAGAAACAGCGTGATCGCCTCCGGGCTCAGGCCGACGAACAGCGTCAGAGCAAGACTGCCCACCAGCGTGAATCCGGCCATGTCCAGCGGACTGAAGTAAAAGGCGCCGTAGGTGTCTAGGCGCTCGGCGCTGTGATGCATCTGGTGGAATCCCAGCCACAGGAAGTCGCTGGCGTGCAGACTCCGGTGCCAGGCGTAGAGAAACGCATTATAGATAAGCAGACCGAGTGCGGCGCCGGGGACGGCCCCGATCCCGGTCAGATCGAACAGCTGGTAGCTCGCCAGTAGTGGATCCCAGAACAGCGGCAGATAGCTGGACAGGAAGAAATACACGGCAAACGATACGAGCGCCCGATAACGCCATCCGGAAATGGGCGGCAACGCCCTTGCCGGCAGCAGGGCCTCCCAGAGCATCATCAGTGCGTAAAGCCCCAGGACGCCCAGGGAAACAGGGTCGAGAATAATCTCAATCGGCGTAGGCATAGGTCCTCCAAAACGACAAAAAGAAACCGACTGGTTAGTAGGAAATATGCTAGTTTTGAAGTCGCCCAGGATCTAGTGAACGGCCGTTACTTTTTTCAGATTATTTTGAAAATCCAATAAAAAACATTGTGTTAAGACCGCTCAAGGCAGGGCGTCCCGGTTTGGACGCGCACCGCAGCCAAACAAAACCAGACGGTAGGTACAGTTAAATGGCGACAAAAGGCGAACGCACGCGCGAAACCATACTGGCGACGGCCGAGTCGCTGGTCCTGAAAAACGGTTACTCCGGCACGTCCATCGACCAGATCATCAGCGAATCGGGCATCACGAAAGGCGGCTTCTTCTATCACTTCGATGGCAAAAACGATCTGGCCAAGCACATGGTGCTGCGCTACCTCGATCAGGATGCGCGCTTCTTCCAGATGCTGATGGACCGTGCCCACGAACTGACGGACGATCCGCTGCAGCAGATGTTGATCTTCGTCAAGCTGATGGCCGAACAGATGGCCGAACTGCCGGACACGCACCCGGGCTGCCTCGTCGCGTCGTTTACCTACGAGTCGAACATCCTGAACGACGAGGTCAGACAGCTGACCGCCGAGGGGGTCCTGTCCTGGCGGCGACTGTTCAGCGCCCAACTGGAGAAGGTCGCCAACGTTTACCCGATGCAGGTCGATCATAGCCCGGACGAACTTGCCGATATGCTGACGTCGGTGATCGAGGGCGGGATCATCATGTCACGCTGCCTCGAGGACAAGTCGCTGTTACCCAAACAGCTGATCGGCTACCGCAACTTCCTGCGACTGGCGTTTACACCGTAGCGGTCTGCGCCAGTGCTGGCTGGTGTCAGGCCGCCCGGCTCAAGCGATCGCCTTGGCGATCTCTGCGTTCGTCATGGCGAGACCAATCTTGTTGTGCATGTACGCCATGGATATTCGCGCGTGCTCCGCGTCCAGTGAATCGATGCACTCAGACGCGAGCAGCACCCGTCTATCGCGCTGGTAGGCATCAATTGCCGTCATGCGGACACAGGCATGCGTGTTGACGCCCGCGAGCGTTATCTCGTCCGGCCGAAGCTCATCGAGAACGCGATCGAGGTCGGTCCCGAAGAAAGCGCTGTAGCGCTTCTTGTCGATGAAGCGATCATCGTCTAAAGGTCTGAGATCTGAATGGATTGCGCCACCCGGCGTGCCGCGGATCGCGACGGCGATCTGCCTGTCTTTCATTTCGAGAAAGGCATCGCTGAGATCGGGCTCGAACAGCGTCCTGACCCAGATGACGGGGCAGCCCGATGCCCTGAACATGTCGATCAGCTGGTTGAGGTTGCGAAGCAGCGACGCGAGACCCTCGTCCTCCAGCCGGTCGAGGAAGTCATTTTGCATATCGATGATGATCAGGCAGTTCGTCGCCATGACCCGAAGCTACCACGAGCACGGTCTGCGTTGACAGCGACGGCACGAGGACAATGCAGCCGGACCAAAAACGGGTAACATGGGGCTGGGTGTGCCGGATTCGCCGGTCCGGCAGATACATAATGAGACGATACCCCGATGACGAGCGCTCTGGCGCCTGCTATCGTCCAGAACAAGAACGGAACAACGAGAGGGGAACCATGAACAAAAGTACGTTGATCAAAGTCAGCATTGCGGCAGCTTCACTCGCGATCACGGCGGGCTGCACCGGCACCGGTGGAGGCGGCTTGACGGCGCTGGCGGACGGAACGACGGCGCTTGCCATCGAGTGTGACGGTACCGCGCGCGGACTTAACTTCTGCTTCGAACTCGCGGGCAAGTCCTGCGGTGCGAAGGGCTATACGATCCTCAACGAGGCCGGTGAAGCGATCGGTAAGAGCGACTACGCCGACGCTGGCACGGATCGATTGATCCGGCAGCAGGCGGAAGACGAGAACCGTCTTCTCGTTCGTTGCGGCACCTCTTAAGCCCGGCATGCATCCCCGGTCTTCCGACCGGGGCGCTCAAACTGCGGGGCCCGGATAGTCGTCCGGGCCCCTGATCCGTACAGACCCGCCACCCGGGATGTACCTGAAGCGTCGCCCTACCTGTCGGCCTTCTCTTGCTTCAGTGTTTCGATTCGACGCCTGAGCGCTGCTCGACTCTCCATCATCTGCGTTAACTCTGCGCTTTCTCCGAGCACGCGCATGACGTTGTCTCGAACCTTCTTGTAGTGTCGCGCTCGCCAGGATCGTGACACGGCGAAGTAACTGCCGTCCTCGTCGAGTAAATCCTGCGCCTGCTCCGACTGCCGTTCACGATGGAGTCGGGACCTGCAGACGGTGCGCGGCATCTGGCTGCCGATCCGCGTCTCCCGTTTGCAGATCATGTCGAGCTCATCGTTGGTGTTGAGCTCGTTGTAGAGTCTGAAGAATTCCTGGTCGAGGCGCCGCAGCTTGCTCCTGAGGCGCGGAACGCTCTCTTCACCGACGACGGTGATTTCTTCGACGTCGGTTGCGGACTGGTCCGGTGTATCCCCAGCCTCATCGGCGAATGCAATGCTCAGGCTCAGCAGCGTAAGCACTGCGACATTCAGGACGTGGCTAAACACCGATCCTTACTATCAGCAGGCGTCGAGCCGGGACGGCTATTTGGGCGGCGGCACATATTCCTTAGGCGCGGCCGACCCCTCACCGAAGAAGAACTTCTCCATCTCTGTCTCGAGGAATTTGCGAGCCTCGGGTTCTATCGGCGTCAGTCGATACTCGTTAATCAGGATCGTCTGGTGGTCCAGCCAGCGCTTCCATGCCGCTTTCGATACGTTGTCGTAGATGCGCTTGCCAAGCTCGCCCGGGTACGGGGCGAAGTCCATGCCCTCGGCCTCTTCGCCGAGCAACACGCAGGTGATTGTTCTTGCCATTGCCTACCTTTCTAAAAGTCGTCGCATCAGCTTGCTGACCGGGGCCGCGATACCGCCCGGGGGGTTCGCGTTCAGGGCAAACCATGCCTTGTCGTCTGAGTCCGCTACTTTACTCGACACACCGTCAGCGTGCACAAGCACCGGGAGTATATCCAGATCGTAGTGGCTGAAGCTGTGGCGCACAGTTTCCATCGGCTCCCTGCTCGTCTCCCGCCCGTCGATGACGCTGTCACTCCAGTCATCGAACTGATCCGGGTCAATCTCGGGAAAGCTCCAGAGGCCGCCCCAGATGCCGGTCGGGGGTCGGCGCTCCATGTAGATATGGCCGCCATCGACGGCTATGACCATCGTTGTTGTCTTGAGCGGCTTCTCCTTCTTCGGTCTCCTGCCCGGGTAGTCGGTCACCGCGTCCTGCTTGCGCGCGAGGCAGTCCCGGCGGACCGGGCATTCACCGCAGCGAGGACTGGAGCGCGTGCACAGTGTTGCGCCGAGGTCCATCATCGCCTGCGTGTAAGCATCGACACGCTCAACCGGCGTGCGCTCGTCAGCGATTTCCCACAGGCGCTTGTGAACGGCCGTCTTGCCGGGCCACCCGGGAACCGCGGCGTGTCGAGCCAGCACGCGCTTCACGTTACCGTCCAGGATCGCGAAGCGGTCACCGTGCGCCAGCGACAGGATCGCGCCAGCCGTCGAGCGGCCGATGCCGGGAAGCGCCTCGACATCGTCGAAGGCCCTCGGAAACTGGCCGGCATGTTCATCGCGCACGACCTGGGCGGCGCGATGCAGGTTCCTGGCGCGGGCGTAGTAGCCGAGACCGGACCAGTGAGCCAGCACGTGGTCGAGCTCCGCGTCGGCCAGTGCATTGAGCGTCGGGAAGCTCGTCATGAAGCGCTCGAAATACGGGATCACGGTCTGCACCTGCGTCTGTTGCAGCATGATCTCCGAGATCCAGATCGCGTACGGATCCCGCGATCGCTGCCACGGCAGGTGCTTGCGCCCGTGTTCGTCGAACCAGCGCAGCACGCGTTTTGAAAACTCAGCGGACACCCGTCTGGAACTCGCGAGCAATCGCCTCGATGCGATCCAGCGCGTCGCCGCTGCCGCTCTTCAGCCTGCGCTTGATCATGTACGGACCGATCAGCGGCGGTACGAAGAACTTGGGACTGAATTCGATGTCGTAGACGACGACGGTGCCCTCGCCCTCTTCGTGGAACATCCAGCGCTCGTTGCTGTAGTGGAAGTCGCTCTTCTCCGGATAGATCTTCGCCTTGATGAACTCGTAGCGTTCGTACTCCACGACCCCTTCCCGAACCATGGTCTTGCAGAAGAAGGCCACGCAGGCCTCGTTGCGCGTGTAGTACTGTGGCCGACCGTTCTCGTCGGGCTCGAGGTTTCGTGACTCGACGACGACACTGGAGAACTCGGTAGACAGGTCCCAGTCCAGCAGGACGTCGTACACGTATTTGATATCTGCATCGAACCAGGCGACGGAGCGCATGACGTAGCGATCGTCGATCTTGTCGACGAACACGCTGCGAAGGTCCGCTGCTTCGGAACAGAGCGGTGCGAACAGCAGCAGCGAGAAGGCCCAGCGTTTCACTTCTTGAACAGGTCCTTCAGCTTGTCTTTCAGAATATCTTCGGCGTCCTTTTCGCCTTCTTCCTCACCGGGCTCTTCATCGCCGAGCAGCTTCTCCAGGAGTTTGTCCTTTACTTCTTCCTCGACGCGCTGCCTGAAGAGCGCCTCGATGTCGGGCCTGATCTTCGGTGCGGCCAGCGGCCCCGTGATCTTCAACGGAATAACGGCCTCGGTGAACTCGGCCAGCTCTTCGTCGCTTGCCTCGTCGACAAACTCCGGTCGTTCGAGCACGCGCGCCGTCATCGAATAATCGACGTTCGCCTCGACGAAGTTGACCGTGCCGCTGCCGGTGAGCTGCAGGAACGGCATATCGGCACGAAAGTCATCGTTACGCATGATGCCGTCGGTGACCTGGCCGGTTGCGCTTACCTTCGAGAAGGTCGTCCTCGGTGGCAGCGTCGGCTCGGGCGGCTGTTCCCCCTTCGCCGTTGCGCGCGCGCTCCTGAGCTGGTGCCAGATATCGACACCCTCGTAGGCACCGTCTGACAACGTGAACGACAGCGTGCCGTCGAGATCACGGCGAATGGCGTTGATGTCCCTGCCGGTTCCGGCGAGTCGGAAAGAGCCGTCGATCAGGCCGGTCACGTTCTGCTGGCCGTACAGCGCGTCGGCCAGCGGCGCGAGGCTCACGCCGGCGATGTTCTCGTTGACCGACAATGCGGTCTCCGGGCCGGAAGCGTTGATACGAATATCGCCGCTGTAGGTGCCGTCGAAGAACTGCGCCGTGATCGGGTGAAGTCGCATGTTGCCGTCGGTTGAGACGATGCCCAGCTCCAGCTCGGTGAACCGCATGTTGCCGAGCCGCGCCTCGGCCAGCGTGAACTTGCCGGTAACGTCGAACGCCCGAATCAGTTCGACCGGAATCTCGACCTCCGCCGCGGCTTCGGCCTCGGCGTCCGAGCCATCTGCCTCAGCCGGCGCCATGTAACGAGCGACGTCTATCGTGTCACCGGCGAGTATGACCCGGTAGCGGCCGGTGTTGGCGCGGGGCACGCTGAGCTTGCCGGTGAAGGTCGTATCGTCGATGACCAGCGTCAGGTCACTCATCGCGAAGGCGTTTTCGGAGACCTTGACGGCCGCGTCGAGCCGAATGTTCTCGAGCACGTCGGGGTCGGCGGTCTCGAGCGGGTCCATGCCCATCGTGCTCATCAGGCTACGAGCAGAAAACGGCGCTACGGACAGCGTCGCCTCGGTGGCGAGCGCGCCCGAGTAAGCAAAGGGCTCCACGTCGGCTTCGATGTTGACGTCCATGACCGACAGACTGATGCTGCCGGGGCTTAGCGTCTGCTGCTCGAGGTTCGCCGTCAGTGCGTCGGCGGTGAACGCGAGCTCGACCGGCACGTCCGCTACGCCCGTCACCTGTCCGTCGATACTCATGTTGGACACGGTCACCCGCTGGTCGTCGAAGTCCGCCGTCAGTTCGATCGCCACCTTGCCTGCGATGGCGTCCGGTTGCAGATCGAAAACGAAGCCGCCGTCCAGCGATATCGGACTGCCCGGCGCGACGGGCCCGGAACTCATCTCGAGCTCCGACAGCCGATACTCGCTGCCGGAGACGGCGTCGCTGTAGGTCAGGGACGCGTTGCGAACCTCAAGTCCGGCAATCTCGAGTGCCGAGACGGTCATGCCGCCGTCCTCGGACGGCGCTGCATCCGTCGTCTCGGTATTCGCCTCTGCCAGGTCTTCCCAGTTCGACATGCCCCGCGGATTAACGGCCAGGTTGACGTTCAGCGTGTCGACCACGACGGCGCCCATCTGGATCTCGCGACGGAGCAAGGCGGGCAAAACGCGGATGCTGACGCTCGCGCCGTCGAGAGACAGGAAGTCTGTGTCCGACGGGAAGTCGGGGGCATTGCCGAGCCGGACGCGGCCAATGTCGACCGCGAGCACCGGGAACAGGCTCAGGCCGATATCGCCATCGATCTCGAGGCTTCTGCCCGTGCGAGACTCCACCTCGGCAATGATCTTGTCCTTGTAGTCGTTGGGATCGAAGATCAGCGAAACAAAGACGACAGCGATGGCGATCAGCAGGACGACCGTTGCGACAACGGCCAGTGCGATTTTGAATAGACGGCCCATGAGAAACCCGATGGTGGTGGGTCTGCTAGGTTATCAAAATCTGATGTTGGGCAGCGCGGCCAGCCATGAAAAAGGCCGCCTGAACGAGGCGGCCTCCAGGGGTGTCAGGCTACCATGGCTGGCAGCGACGTGACGCTTAGCCGGCGCAGACGTTGATCGAGCCGTTGAGCGTCTCGACGGAGATGCTTGCAGAGCCGTCGCCAACCGTGAAGTTCAGTCGTTTGCCTGGCGCATAGCGACTGGTCCGCTCGGCTTTCTTGTCGAAGCAGTTGCGAATTCCGCCGTTGAAGGTCTCGAGGTCGTATTCCGCGTCGAGCGCGTTCGGGATATCGATGGTCACGGAGCCGTTGACCGACTCAGCGGTCAGGTCGCCGCCGGGCTCCAGGCCCGCCTTGAAGATGATGGAGCCGTTGACCGTTTCCAGGTCGCCGCTCTCGAAGCTGCCGCCGCTGATGCTGACGCGACCGCTGACCGATTCGGCGGCAATCTCGCCGGACAGGTCTTCTGCTGAGACGCTGCCGCTGACGCTCTCCAACTCGATGTCGCCCCTGGCGCCATTGCCCTGCACATTGATCGAGCCGCTGACGGTGCCGATCTGGATATCGCCACCGTAGACGTCCGCATCGATGCTGCCGCTGACCGACTGCAATTCGATGTCATCGCCCTGGACATCGCGAACGTCGATGCTCGCGCTGACACCTGTGACCTCCAGCGTACTGCCCTGTGGGACCCGGATCGACAGCCTGGAGCTAACGTCCTTACGTCCGAACATCCGCTTCGGCACCTTGACCTGGATCTCGATGGTCCTGCCGTTGCGCTCGAAGACGAGCTCGTCGACATCGTCGCCCAGGCTACCCGTCACTTCGACACTGTCCCTGGACCAGCCGCGCACGTCAATGGAGCCGGCTACGTTCGACACGCTGACATGTCCATTGGGATCAGCCTCCAGCGTTTCACTGACGTCCTCGGCAAGTACCGGCGCCGTCAGTGTCGTAAGCAAAAGTATCAGTCCTGGTTTCTTCATTGGTCTTCCTCGCCACACGTCCTGCGGTGTGAACTAAATATCGGTCCGTGACATGACGGTCTGCGTCAGGTCGCTGACCTTGCGCATCACCGCCAGTTCTTCACGATAGGTCTTCAAAAGCAGCGCCTGCAGATGGGCATTGTCCGGGTCTTCTGCAAGCTCCGCGTTAATCTGGTCGATCGCATCGCGGATCAGTTTCAGGTTTGCCTCGACATCGGCACGTTCCTCCGGTGACAGACGTTCCAACTGGGCGTCCAGCTTGGAGGCCAGGCCGCCGCGTGCGTCCGTGAAACCCGGGCCTAAGTTGTAGGTGCCGCCGAACGATGCCTCGTCAAACAGGTACTCCGGCTGCACCGACAGCGTCGCTGAACCATCGTCTTTGACCATGAAGTAGGTCAGCATCGACGATGCCGCGACGAGCATCACGACACCGGCGGCCTGCGCGAGCATCGGCGTCCAGCTGCGGCGAGTCCGCGGCTCGATCGATTGCTCGATCTCCGGCCACAGGTCCCGCTCCGGCGCAATGCTCCTGGAGAGCTTCGCTGCGTCAATCATGATGTCGTCGTGCTCGTTCATTCCTGGAATCCTTCCTGCTTCAGTTGCTGGGCCAGCAATCGCCGTGCCCGGTGCACCTGTGCCTTACTCGTGCCGGTCGCGATGCCGAGCATGCTACCGGCTTCGTCGTGGCTGTACCCGTAAACCGCGTGCAAAACGAACACGTGGCGGGCGCCATCCGGCAGCCTGTCGATCGCCTCTGACAGGTCGCGAAGGTCACCTTCGTCTCCGGTCAGCGGTGCGACCTCGGTCCTGTCCGCGACAATCTCCAGTCGATTCTGGTCACGCTTCGACTTTCGCATGCGGCCGAGAACCGCGTTTACCGCAATACGGTGCATCCACGTCGCGAAAGCGCTGTCGCCTCGAAACTTCGACAACTGGTTCCAGGCCTGGATGAAGGCCTCCTGGACGCAGTCTTCGGCCTCGCTGACGTTGCCGGTCATTCTCAGACACAGCGCATAGACCCTGTCGACGTTACCGCGGTACAGCGCCTCAAAGGCGCGCTGATCGCCTTTCTTCGCGCGTCGAATCAACAGGGCTTCGTCTGTCTGATTGTCTTCAATCGTGGTCACAGCCGCCTCACTATAGAGGGTGTTGGCCACTGCCGATAGCGCTGCCATTCGAGCGTTTCTCCGTATTTACTATTAGTTGGATGCCCACTGCCCCGCAATGGTTTAAAGGCGCTATTCAGTGTTTCGCAGGAATATGTCCGGACCCGGCACGTTCGCGCGATTTAGCGACAGATCGGGGCTCTTTTTTTGATATGATCTCAGCCCATCGACGGCCCCCGTCAGCGAAAAACCGGACTTATGCGCCAACTGACAGCCTGTGTGTGTTCAATGGATGTTGAAACGACAGGCAAAGTGCCCCCTGAGGGTTTGTCGCGGTGACGGGACACAGCATTCTCTATATCGGCCGCGGCGACGAACATGCGAATTATCTCGCAGCCCTCGAGACCCTTCCCTGCTGCACATTGCTGAGCCGTTCTACGAACCTGCAGGTCGTGCACGAATCGCAAAGCGGGATTGAGGTCGTGTTGCTGGACGTCGGGCCGGACAAAATCGCGCCGGGCGAGCCTATCGCGCAGCTGATACAGACGCTGGATTCTTACCCGATCGTCGCGTTGACCAGCAAGCGTTTCGAACACCACGGCATCCTTGCGCTGAAGGCGGGAGCGCAGGGCTATTTGTGTGTCGACGCCACGACGCCCGAAGAGCAGAAGACCGTATTCGATCACGCCGTCAACCGTTTCGAACTGCAGCAGACCTTGTCCCGCAGCGATGCCGGCGTGCTGTCCATACTCGAGAGCATTAACGACGGCGTCATCGTCGTGGACCTCGAGGGCCATGTCATGGACATCAATCCCGCGGCGCGCACCGTGCTGGGACTGTCCGCGCGGGAACTGCCGGGCGTAGACTGGGGCCAGGGGTTCTGCTGCCTGGACGAGCATGGCAATGCCTACGCAAACTCTGCAGAGCTCCCGCTTAATCGTGCGCGCCGGGGCGAGAAGTTTTCCGGTCAGGTCAGCATCTACCGCGCTGACGGCCAGCCCGACTGCCTGCTCAGTATCAACGGGCAAGGGCTTTTCGACGGCGACCAGCGACTGGCTGGCGGCGTTATTACCTTTCGTGACATCACAGACTCAAGAAGACGGAGACTTGCGTTGCAGAAACGTGCGCAATACGACGAACTGACCTCGCTCCCCAACCGCGGCCTTTTTGTTGAACACTTGAGCCGCGCGATTGGTCGCAGCCAACGCAAAAAATCTCCGCTCGCCGTGCTGTTTATCGACCTGGATCGATTCAAGTCGATAAACGACACGCTGGGACATGACACCGGCGACCTGTTGCTTTGCGACGTCGCAGAAAGGCTCCGCAGCAACCTGCGCATCGGGGACTTTTGCGGGCGTTGGGGCGGCGACGAATTCGTGGTCTGCCTCGAGGATTTCGGCGACGCAGCCAATGCCGCCGCCGCCGCACAGAAGCTGCTGCTCGTGCTGTCCGACAAATACTTTATCGGTGCGAGCGAGGCTTTCGTGACGCCCAGCATCGGCATCGCGACGTACCCGGAGGCCGGCGACGATGCGGAGCGCCTGATCAAGGCGGCCGACATCGCGATGTTCGAATCCAAGAAACGCGGCGGCGGCCGGTTCCAGTATTACTCGCCGGCATTAAACGCGAGGCTCGAGCAGCGTGAAGAGCTCGAAGTCGGTCTGCGTCACGCGCTGGTCCGGCGCGAACTGCTGCTGCACTACCAACCCCGAATCGACCTGACCTCGGGCCGACTGATCGGCTTCGAAGCACTGCTCCGCTGGCAACACCCGCGCTATGGCCTGCTCGCCCCGGAGCGATTCCTGCCGCTACTCGAAGGCAGCGGCCTGATTCACTCGGCCGGTGACTGGACCATCGAAACGGCGGCGCGACAACTGGCTGCATGGCAGCGACAGTTCGAGCTGCCGGACCTGACGATAGCAATCAATGTATCGACACAGCAGCTCAAGCACGACCGGCTCATTGAGACCGTGGGCAAGGCGCTGCAGGACACGGCGCTGGACCCCGGCTGTATCGAGCTCGAAATCAGCAACAGCAACATCATTCGCAATCGCGTGGAAGAGCGCGACACGATGGCGGCGCTCAGAAAACTCGGCGTGCGCCTGTCGCTGGATCGCTTCGGCGTCTCGGAGATGTCTCTCGAGTCGCTCGAGAGCAGCTTCATCGACAGCTTTGTGCTGGACCAGTCGCTGATCTCGGACGTCGAGGAAAACAACAGTCACCAGCGCATCGTCCGCGCCGCAATTGCGATGGCGCAGGGCCTGGATATCGAGGTCGCTGCCGGCGGCGTCGAGACCCTCTCGCAGCTGGATTTCCTGCGCAGCTGCAACTGCGATCTCGCACAGGGCTTTCTGATTAGCCAGCCGATGCAGGCGGAGAAGGTCGCCCAGGTATTGCGTTCGGAAGTCGCCGGGCAGCGTCTCGTGCGGGCGATGTAGTTCTTCAGGATTCGCTGCCGGTCATACGTCAAGACAGTGGGGGAGCAGTAGTGGTGATACCTCCGATTCATGCCCTTCTCGGGCTGGCGGCTATCAGTGCCATAGCGATATCGATCACGGCCTACGCTGACGGTCCGAGATTCGAATGCGCTTTTGATCGTCACTACGCGGCGAGTTTCAACACAGATAGAAACGAGAGGATTGACAGCCTGGTATCGCAGCTGTGGTTCGTGGGCGATAAGACCACGCGTGCGCCCAAGCCCGTCGTCGGCGTAGTTGAGGCAAGCAACTCGAAAACCTGGACGCTGCTTCGGTCTGATGAGAAGGGTTCTGCGTACGCAGGCGATAGCGGCGATCTTCTGACTATCTTCTACAGCCCGGGCGACGGCAAGGGCGTCTACGAGGCCTCACTTCAATCGGCAGGTGGCGGCTACGCGTTTACGTCAATGGGCTTCTGCTCTGGAACGCCGTAGGTCGGATAATGGAAAAAGTGGAAAATGGAAAAGGGGTCGAACCGGGAAAAGGGGTCGAACCGAATAAATCGGCGGTCTAAGAATTGGTTCGAACCATATAGTCTTACGCATGTTGCAGCGATGAGCGCCGCCATCTGACTGTAACCGGCTAACAAATGAGCGTCTGCTGTGGTTTCCGCTCGCAGTTCAATGCGGAGCATATCCAGACAGGGCAATTATCTTGAGTACGCAGATCATGGGCATCGCGCACACCGACGCAATGTTGGGCGAAACGGCCGAGCGGCTTCCCGCTGCGTGCTTTGCACGTTGAACGCGCGCACGGCGGCAGCATCGCTGCTTTTCGCAGCCTGGGGCTTCAGCCTGTATTTGCTGGTGACTGGCTCCTCCCTGCTCAACCAGCCAGCTTTCCCAGCCTGGAATATGCCATTGGGAACACTGGTCACGTGGGGCGGACTGAGCGCCTTGCCCGCGGCCCTGGTGCTGGCGAAGCCGGGTTGGTTAAACCACGCATACGCATTTTGCATGAGGGCCGCGCTGCTGCTCGCGGTCATGTGGGGTCTCGTCAGCTACTTACTGGCAGATAACTGGTAATTCAATTTCGGCGCCAACAGCGAAGGCTTCCGCGGCAGCAGCGCGGCCGGCCGTGTGTTCTGGTTTTATTCGCTGCTTGTCCTGTCAGCCCCGCTGCTGATCGTCGTCAGCGCCGCCGTGCACCGGCTGCTGAGCATCCGGGAAAGGGGTCGAACCGATTAAATCGACAGTCTTAAAATCGGTTCGACCCCTATAATCTGTCAACAGACTGGGCGAGGCGACGGAGTGGAAATAATAAGGAAGTTGGCTCTTGGAGCTGTTTTTGCGTTGGCTGCCGTCACGGGCCTAGCACAGGAGAAGACCGACCAGACGAAAGAAATCAGTCGACTGTTGGATGGTTGCCGAGTGGTGATGTCAGCGGACTCGCTGACAACCGTACACCGAACCAACTACAAGATGGGTTACTGCGCCGGTTACCTGCATGCATCCTACACTCAACACCGAGCCTGGAAACAGCTGAGCAAAGCGCCTGACAGCTCGATGTGTCTACCCGACCGTTTTCACCTTCCGGATTTCGCGCGAGTTGTTGTCGAATACGCTGACGCTAACCCAGACCACGTCAACGAAACGCTGTTCGCCTTAATTTATCGAGCGTTTGTGCAGGGTTATCCGTGCACTCAGACGAACGGCTGAGTGGCCGTGAGCCGCCGACCCTTAGTAAGACGGTCGTCAGTAAGGAAAAGGGGTCGAACCGATTAATTCGACAGGCTTGGAATCGGTTCGACCCGTATACTCTCGTGACCCAACCCGGCCGTTCGAAGAATCGGCGAGTTTGGGTCCGCAATAGTTGCGCGGCCGTCTTTCGGAGTACCGCGCAGCTCCACTGTAGAGCGCTGCCGTGATAGCGAGAAATCAAGTGACGATGACCAGAGAGAAGACGAGGTTCTTTCTCGGTCTCTTCTTGATGATATGCCTCGTCTATTTTTCAGTCTTGAGAGAGCAGCAATTACTCGGCCACGAGATCGCGATTCTGTTGTCCCTGACTCTGGTCGTTCTACTTTTGGATTATCTCAAAGTCACCCAGTTCTTGGCCCTCGTAAGGGAACACGGAAACGCCCGACGCTCGCATGACTTTGCGATTCAAACCGCTCTGACAGCAACATTGAGGTCGCAACTTCTAGTTAAGCTCCTGCGATCCGAATTGCTCGTGCTCTATTACGCGTTCTTCACGAATTTTGAGCGCGATGGTGTTAACACAAGACACACAGCATTCAGCTATGCGAAGTCGAGTAATGCTCACGATGTATTCCTTTTTGTTGCTTTTTCCCAATTACCGTTCTTGCCTTTCATACATATGCTTCTTGAGATCAAGAAAGGACCTGGCGCCGCGTGGGCAGTGACTCTGCTTACTATATGGTCCGTGGTTTGGTTCCTGGCTCAATCCGAGGCCGTTAAGTTTCGACCCATTGAGTTGAGCAATGATCATCTTCGATACCGCTTCGGAATCTCGTGGTCAGCGAATATTCCGCTTGATCAGATCAAGAGCGGCCGAGTAGTAGCCGTTTCGGAAGAGCTCAGCGGCGACGACCAATTTATGTCGCCATTGGGATCGAAGAGGAACGTGGTGCTGGAGTTTCATACTCCAATCCGATTCACCGGCCCATACAGGCAGAAGCGATACGAGACGAAAGCCGCAATGTCTCTCGATCATCCTCTGCGCTTCCTGAAGGCACTGGAGAGTCGAGGCGTTGTAATCCGGGAAAGGGGTCGAACCGACTAATTCGACAGCCTCAAAATCAGTTCGACCCCTATAGTCTTATAATCCGGTCTGAAAATCGGTTCGACCCTTATAATCTGCCGCATCTAGCCGTGAACTGCCGCCCAGGCGATCTGAGGTAAACTGGTGGCCCCTGGATATTAATGGTCGCGGAATGATCCGCATGGCGGGTAATGCAGAAGCGGGCACTACTTTTCATCGGCGTGGCCATCCTGGCTGGATTTCTGGCCCTGGATTATCTCGTTCCGAAGCGCACTGCGGAGGTAAGCACGCTACCGATCGATGCGGCAGACTCTGACGCGTCCCAGACCGACGATCAGCGTCGACCCAATAGATCGGCTGCACCCCTTGCTTCGGAGGCAGGCTCCACAGAACCCGAGCCGCCTTCTTCGATCACGGAATCTGTCTCCAACAGGCCGGCACACGCTCAAAGGTATCCAGCGCCGTTCGCCGCTTCCATTCAGACACCCGCGAATTCAGAGGTTGAAGCACCCGAGAGCTTTCAGGACGAGGAAGGATCGGGTTCGGAGCGGTTTGTTCCTGAGCGCTGGGATGTCGTTGACGGGGCGGCTGGCGCGTTCATGTTATTGGAGAGCGACTTTGAAGAGGTGCTGGATGGTTCGGCCAGCGCGTCGCTTAGCCTGTCAGGAGTGACCGAGCCGCGACAATTCGGCGGCATTGTCCAGGCCGTAAAAGCGGAAGGATTCGCGGACCAGCGACTGAGGTTTTCGGGCCACCTGAAGCGACAAGACTCTGAGAGCGTGTCTCCGGTCATGGGAGCTCTGTGGATTCGGGCCGACGATCCAACCGGCAGGGTTGTCGCTTTCGAGAACTCGCAAGGGAAATTCTTGCCAAGTGAAGCGCTCTGGACGGAATCCACCATCATCATTGATATTCCCACTGGCGCAGAGAACCTGTTCTTCGGGGCAACAATCGTCGGCAACGGTACGGTCTGGGTTGATGGCCTGGGCATCACGATAGTCGACGATAGTTTTCCCGTGACCGCGCCGATGTACGATCGTCAAACCACAAACCCTGTGCCGCCCGAGGTGCTGGATCGACCGGTCAACTTGAGTTTTGACGATGTCGTCCGGCTGGCCGTCGAACGGGATGGTGGTCGAACCGACTAATTCGACAGCCTCAAAATCGGTTCGACCCCTATAATCCGGACTAATTCGACCGTCTGAAAATCGGTTCGACCCCTATAATCCGGAAACCCTACAGGGCAATCAGACGGCGGGCAATTTCCGTAGGAGCGGCATCTTGCCGCGATCGCGGCTGGAAGCCGCTCCTACGGTAGTCACAACATTTGACGTCGAATCAACGACGAGCGCATGACGGGCGGTTTCCGCTCAGGTCGCTGCCGCGCCGCAGTTCCAGCAGACGGCGAATTGGCGTTCATTGTCTTCACCACAGGCTTCGCATCGCCAGCCCTTTTCAGGGCTCTCGTCGGCGATGCTGTCATCGATCAGCTGTTTCGCTCGATCGAAATCCATGTCGTTCCTGACCCAGAGCTCGGGCCAGGTCTCGGCGAACGGCATCTCACCGAGAATAGAACCCAGGTGCTGGTTCCGAACTTCGGCGGGGATGCCCTCACTCTCCAGGATGTTCTTGTAGTGGTTGATCAGTATCAGCGAATCTGCGCTGGTCAGCTTCTTCATGAGCCCTGCAGTGACTTCAGGTAACCGGCGGCGTCCTCGCCTCGCTCGAGCACCTCGACGAGTGCCGAGCCGACGATAGCGCCCGAGGCATGCTTGCCGACGGCTGCCACATCACTCGCCGCCCGGATGCCGAAGCCCGCGCAGACCGGCAGGTCCGAGACCTCCGACACGCTGTCCAGGTAGTCGGCCAAATCGTCCGGAAGGCCCTTGTCGCCGCCGGTAATGCCCGTGATCGTGACCGCATAGACGAAACCGCGCGATGCATCGCACAGCTTCTTCAGGCGCCCGGGTGGCGTGGCCGGCGTGACCAGCTGGATCAGCCCGAGCCCCTTGGCCTCGAGCGCCTTGCGAATCTCCTCGCTCTCCTCGAACGGCAGGTCGGGCACGATAAACGCGCAAACCCCGGCCGCGAGCGCCCGATCGGCAAGATCGTCATAACCAAAGGCCAACAGCGGGTTCAGGTAGGACATCATCACCAGCGGTGTATCGATGTCCGATTTCGCCTCATCGAGTCGGTCGAAGATCCACGCGAGACTGACGCCCTGCTTCAGCGCCTCGAAGCTCGAGCGCTGGATCGTCATGCCATCCGCCATCGGATCCGAGAACGGGATGCCGAGCTCGACGACGTCACCGACCGACGCAACTTCCTTCAGCGTCTCGATGAACTTCTTCGCGTCCGGGTAGCCGGCGGTGATGAAAGGCACCAGTCCGGCACGCCCTTCGTCGTTGGCAGTCCGAACTGCTTCGCTCACTCGTTCATGTGCTTCCATGTGTGTGCACCTTCGCCGGGTATTTGGTCAATGTCGGCATGTCCTTGTCACCGCGACCGGAGTTACCGATCAGAATACGTTTGCCGGGATTCTCCTTCGCCCACGCCCGCGCTGCAACGAAAGCGTGGGAAGTTTCGAGCGCTGTCAGGATACCTTCGAGCTCGCACAGCTCTTCGAGCGCTTCGAGGGCCGCCTCGTCGCCGGCGGACACGTAGCGGACGCGGCCGGTCGCCTGCAGCATCGCGTGCTCAGGGCCGACGCCCGAGTAGTCGAGGCCGGCCGAGATTGAGTGCGTCTCCTGCACCTGGCCGTCACTGTCCTGCAGGATCATCGTGTAAGCGCCCTGCAGTACGCCCGGCGTTCCGGTTGCGAGCGTAGCGGCGTTCTGCCCGAGACCGGTGCCGGTCCCGCCCGCCTCGACGCCGATGATCTCGCAGTCGTCGGCGAGCATCGGGTAGAACAACCCGATCGCGTTGGAGCCTCCGCCGACACAGGCGAACACGGCATCGGGGAGCCCGCCCGCCTGCGCCATCATCTGCTCACGCGACTCGCGACCGATGCAGGAGTGCATCTCCCGAACGAGATACGGATACGGGTGTGCGCCGACCGCCGAGCCGAGCAGGTAGTAGATACCGGACGGGTCCGAGACCCACTCGCGCAGCGCCTCGTCGATGGCGGCGCGCAGCGTCTTGTCGCCCGACTCGACTGCGACGACCGCGGCGCCCAGCCTGCGCATGCGATCGACGTTCGGCGCCTGTCGCTCGATGTCGACGGCGCCCATGTACACGGTGCAGGGAAGGCCAACGCGGGCACAGGCCGCGGCGGATGCGACACCGTGCTGTCCGGCACCCGTCTCCGCGATAACGCGTTTGGCGCCGAGCTTTTTCGCGAGAATGGCCTGGCCGATCGCGTTGTTGATCTTGTGCGCGCCGGTATGGGCCAGGTCCTCACGCTTGAGCCAGACCTCGGCGCCCCATCGTTCGCTGAGTCGTGGCGCGAAGGTCAGCGCCGTCGGTCGACCCACCCAGGTTTTGAGCTCATTGATAAACTCTGACTGGAACTCATCGGTATGCAGGTGTTCCCGGATACCCTCCTCGAGCCGCTCGAACGCGGGCACGAGGGTCTCCGGGACATAGCGACCGCCGAACGGACCGAAGCGCCCCCTGTCGTCGGGCAACTCGCCCGCGATGGCCGCCTTCAGCAATCGATCGGCCTCGGCCGGACTCAGTATTGAACTCATGCGTTACTCTCCGCGGCTCTGGCCGCTTCTATAAATGCGTGGATTCGGTCATGGTCCTTGACCCCGGGTGCGGACTCGACGCCGCTCGACACGTCGACTCCGAACGGGCGGACCGCGAGGATCGCCTCGGCAACGTTGTCGGGGCTCAAGCCGCCGGCGAGGACCATGTTGCCGGCGCCGGCGTGTGACCGCGCCACCTGCCAGTCGACCGTCGTGCCCGAACCGCTGACGCGGCCTTCGTACAGGAAGGTCGCCTGGTCGCGCGGTTCGCTGATCCCCTGGCGAAACACCGGCCAGGTTTCGACGCCGGCCGGCACTGAAAGTGTGTCGAAGTCCTCGACGTCGGTCTGCACAACGTCCGGCGCAAACACGTCGACGACCTCGTCGACCAGCGCCTGCGGCGGGTGCTTCATGACGGCAACGCGGCGCACGTCAGACGACAGGTCGCGGCAGGCGTCCCGCGCCTCGTCGGGCGTCACGCGACGAACGGACTCGGCGAACACGAAGCCCACGGCATTCGCGCCCGCCTTCTCGGCGGCTGATACGTCGGCGGCGTGGCGCAGGCCACAGATCTTGACCATCAGGCTCATGCCGCCAGTGCCCCCGTGCCTTCCTCACGCATGGCCGCGATGAGTGCGGCCGGCGCATCGCTTCGCATCAGCGCGGTCCCGACCAGCGCCAGGCGATAGCCCTGCCGGGCAACGCGGGCAGCGTCCGCTGCGACCTTGAGGCCGCTCTCCGCGACGCAGAAACCTTTGGGCAGTTCGGGGCTCAGTCGCTTGAGCCTCTCGCTGTCGACGGCCAGCGTCCGTAAGTTTCGCGTGTTGACGCCGAACAGCAGCTGGCCCGTTTCTGCTCTGTCACCATCGGACTCGAGAAGATCACGGGATCGCTTAAGGTCGTCCGAGTCGAAGGACTCCAGCAGCACGAACAGACCGTGCTCCCACGCACAGTCGAGCAGACCGCGAAGCGCCCGATCGTCGAGCATCGTGGCGATCAGCAGGACGCCGCTCGCCCCGGCCCTGCGCGCCTCCAGGACCTGCACCGGGTCGACGAGAAAGTCCTTGCGCATGACGGGCGTCCCGGGACACGCGGCGCTAACGGCCTCGAGGTGATCGAGGGAGCCATCGAATCGCGACGGCTCCGTGAGCACCGAGATCGCCGCGGCGCCGCCATCGACGTAGCGGCGCGCCTGATCGAGCCGGTTGGTGCCGGTTGTTTTGAGTGCGCCCTCGGCCGGAGAGCGGTCCTTGAGCTCGGCGATGACCTCGAAGCCGTCCAGTTTCAGCGGCGTGACCGGCTTGTCGAAATCGGACTCACTGAATGCGCCCGCCTGGTCGGCGCGCTCCCGGCTTGTGGCCGCCATCTGTGCGAGAAAGTCGGACATCAGTGTTCGAAGTGCGCTCGCAGTCGTTTCAGCAGCTCGGCGGCACGACCGTCATCGATTGCGGCGGCCGCCATCTCGACGCCCTCCTTCGGGCCGGGCACGGTGCCCTGCACCTCCAGCACCAGCGACGTGCCCATCAGCAGCGCATCGCGGTGCGCGCCGCGGTCCTCGCCGTCACAGACGCGACGAAATTCCCGCGCGTTGTGCTCGGCGTCCCCGCCGGCCAGATCCTCAGGCCTGCAACGCGCCAGGCCATAGTCCTCCGGCGTTCTGCGGCTCTCAGTGACCTCGCCCGGTCGAACGTCGAACAGCAGGAACTCGCCGGCCGGAGTAGCCTCGTCCCAGCCCGGCTCGCCGTGAACAACGAAGGCCCGCTCGATCGGCAGACCGGACAGCGCATCGGCCATCAGCCTTGCAGCATCGGCGCTCCATGCGCCGATCAGCTGGAACGGCGGCGCTGCCGGGTTGGTCAGCGGCCCGAGCATATTGAAGACGGTGCGTACTGCGAGCGCACCCCGCACCGGCACGACCGCCTTCATCGCCGGATGGTAGGCCGGGGCGAACAGGAACGTGAACCCGACCGCCTCGAGACAGGTGACGGCGGCGTCCTCTTTCAGCGGCAGCGGCATGCCCAAACACTCGAGCATGTCGGCGCTGCCTGAGCGGCTCGATACCGAGCGGTTGCCGTGTTTGACGACGCGCGCGCCGCAGGCGGCCGCGACTAGTCCGGTCCCGGTCGACAGGTTCAGGCTGCCGGAGCCGTCGCCACCGGTGCCGACCGTGTCGACCGTCGGCAGGCCTTCAGGAATCGCCGGGTGCACGGCGAGTTCGCGCATCGCACTGGCGAAGCCGCGAATCTCTTCGGCCGTCTCTCCCTTCGCGCGCAGGCCCGCCAGCAGCGCGCCGGCCAGGGCCGGCGCCATGTCGCCGTCGGCGAGCTTGTTCATCAGCGCGTAGGCCTCCTGCTCCGTCAGTGATTCGCCGTCCAACAGGCGATCGAGCATTGCACTGTATTCCTTACTCATGAGTTCATCCGCAGGAAGTTCGCCATTAGCTCATCGCCCTCGGGCGTGAGCACGCTTTCCGGGTGGAACTGCACACCCTCGAGCGGCAGCTCCTTGTGACGCACACCCATGATCTCGTCCTGGTCCGTCTTCGACGTCAGCTCGAAGACGTCCGGCAGGGTCTCCGCCTCGGCGCACAGCGAGTGGTAGCGGCCGACCTCGAAGGGCTCGCTTAAGCCTTCGTAGATCGTCTTGCCGTCGTGCCTCGCCATCGACGTCTTGCCGTGCATCAGGCGAGGTGCGCGCACGATCTTGCCGCCGAAGTGCTGTACGAGGCACTGGTGCCCGAGGCAGACTCCGAGGATCGGAACCCGCTTCTCGAATGCGGCGATCATAGCGAGGGACACGCCGGCATCGTCGGGTGTGCCGGGTCCGGGAGAAATTACGAGGTGCGTCGGCTCGATCGCGAGCGCCTCGTCGACGGTGATCTTGTCGTTACGGTGCACGATGACCTCGGCGCCGAGGGCCGCGAAGGCCTGCACGAGGTTGTAGGTGAACGAGTCGTAGTTATCGATCAGCAGCATGCGCACGTTTGAAAATTCGGCCGTCACAGTCCTTCTCCTGCGAGTTCCAGCGCACGCCTTAAGATGGCGCTCTTCGCGAGCACCTCCTGGTACTCCTTCGCCGGAACGGAATCGGCGACGATACCGGCGCCGGCCTGAAAACTGAACTCGTCGCCCGAGAAAACGAGCGTGCGGATCGTGATCGCCTGGTCCATGTCGCCGCTGGCGCCGAAGTAGCCGGCGGTGCCAGCATAAAGGCCCCGACCAACCTGCTCCATCTCCTCGATGATCTCCATGGCTCGCACCTTCGGTGCGCCGACCAGCGTTCCGGCCGGGAAGCTCGCGGCGAACAGGTCGAACTGATCGAACTCGTCCGCGAGCTCGCCCTGCACTCCGCTGACGATGTGCATGACGTGGCTGTAGCGCTCGATCGAGCGATACGGATCGACCTGCACCGTGCCCGCCCGCGCGACGCGACCGAGATCGTTGCGAGCCAGGTCAACGAGCATGACGTGCTCGGCCGCTTCTTTGGGATCGGCCAGCAGCGTCTTCTCGTTGGCGATGTCCTCCTCCGGCGTCTTGCCGCGTGGCAAGGTGCCGGCGATCGGCCGCAGCGAAGCCGTGGTGCCGTTCAGCCGCACCAGCGCCTCCGGCGAGGAGCCGACGACGGACAGCTCGCCGAAGTCGAAGAAGAACATGTAGGGCGACGGGTTGATCAGCCGCATCGCCCGGTACACCTCGAAGGGCGACACGTTGGTCTTACCGCGAAACAGCACGGACAGCACGATCTGGTAGATGTCGCCGGACGCGATGTACTCCTTGCACGCGTTGACGCGGTCCGAGAATTCGGCTTCGTCGAAGCTCGCCTCGACCGGGGAGATGTGGACCTCACCTTCCGGGCGCGGGACCGGGCCGTTAAGCAACCGGATCACCTCACGCCGCAGCGCCTGGCGCTCGGACTCCGAGCCGTCGTGCAACAGTGCGACCCGTCGCGTCAGGTGGTCGAACACGAGGAACGAGGACGGCGCACAGAAGGCCGCGTCCGGCACGTTGGTCTGGGGGGCGGTCAGCGTCGGCAGGCGCTCGAACAGGCGCACGACATCGTAGCCGGAGACGCCGACCAGGCCGCCGGAGAACGGCAGGCCCTCGACGTCCGGTTTCGGTCGCGGCGCCTTCTCGAGCGCATCGCGAAGCACGGCCAGGTACTCCGACTGGGTCGTGGGGCGCGGCAGCGACTGGTCTCCGATCAGCAGTCCGTCCGCGGTCATGACCAGGTCGACCGAATCGCCGAAACCGAGGAATGAATAGCGGGCCAGTCGCTCTCCGCCCTCGACGCTCTCGAGCAGGAAGCGAGGCTTCAGCGCTTTGAGCTTCAGGTAGGCGGAGACCGGCGTGTCCAGGTCGGCCGCGATGTCGAAAGGTGCTTGCATCAGGTTTCCAGCTATCCTTTTCCAGCCATATAACAGTCATTAAAAAAGCCCATCCCCACGTTTGCGGAGACGGGCTTCTGATATTCCTTCGCTCAGACGTCAGCTAGTCAGCCGCCCTCTCCTTGACGGGCAGCCACCACCACTTGCTGTTGTGCAGAGCGTTCATGGCCTTTCTTTTACCGGCTGGTCGTTCCAGCGTCAAGCGCAGGCGTCGCGATCGCGCCGGCTCAAAGGCCATACATGACAGGCAGGATCAGCGAAAAGCCGATCCACATGATTATGGTCAGCGGAATCCCGACGCGCAGGAAGTCGTTAAAGGAGTAGCCACCGGCGCTGAAGATCAGCAGGTTGGTCTGGTAACCGTAGGGCGTCGCGAAGCTCATATTGGCCCCGAACAGCACGGCGAGAATAAACGGGTCCGGGCTGACACCGAGCTGCGCCGCGATCCCGATCGCAATCGGCGTACCGATGGCCGCCGCGGCGTTGTTCGACACGAGGTTCGTGATGATCGCCATCAGCAACAGGAACGCGCTCAGGATCATCGGCACCGGCAGCGCTGACGTTGCCGCGACGAAGTTCATCGCCAGGTAATCCGCCATGCCGGTACCGAGCAGCGCCTTACCGAGCGCAAGGCTCGCGACGATGATCATGACCACCGGGATCGACAGCGCATTGGTCGCATCCCGCCAACCGAGGCAGCCGGTTGCGATCATCAGGCCGAGGCCGATGACGGCGCTGACCGAGATCGGTGTCAGGCCGGTGGCCGCCGCTCCGACGACCAGTGCCATGATGGCGAGCGCCCGCTTTGCCTTCTGCGTGTGCGGCAGGTCCGTCGTGCCGTCGAGCACGAGCATCGTGCCGCTGTCCTTGAGTTTGGTAATCGAGTCACGCGAACCCTGCACGAGCAGGACGTCACCCGCTCGCAGGCGGATCGAGTTCAGTTCGCTCGTGATCTGCGAGCTCGGCGCTCGAGCGCGGTGCAGCGCGAGCGGCATCAGCCCGGTGCTCGCGCTGAATCGCGCGGCGGTCAGCGTCTTCTGGTGCAGCGGCGAGCCGCGGGTCACGACGACCTCGGCCAGCTGCTGGCCAGCGGAGTCCAGCGGCGTGTCCTCATCGATCGGGTGCTCGTTGTCGGACACGTTGTACAGCGTTGTGCCGAGCACGCTCTCGTAGTGTTTCAGGTTATCCGGCGTGTCCTTGACGAACAGTCGGTCGCCCGGCTGTATGACGACCGATGGCAGCTTGGTCAGGAACAGCGACTCGCTGCGCTGGATCTTGTCGATGCGCATGTTGCCGTCGGCCTTGGCCAATACCTCGGACAGCGTCTTGCCCGCCGCAAAGCTGTCCTCCTTCACGTGCATCTGCGCGCTGAACACGCGCGGGCTCGTGTCTGCCATCGGCGGCGTACGGTCCGGCAGCATCCGCGGCGCGATCAGCCACAGGAACACGATGCCGAAACCGCCGACAATGGCGACGGGCAATACCCAGTCGAAGACACCGAATTGCGGATGCCCGAGGTCCTGCGCAATACCGACGACGAGCAGGTTCGTCGACGTACCGATCGATGTCGACATGCCGCCGATGATCGTCGCGAGACCCATTGGCATCATGACGCCTGACACAGGGAACTTGGAGCGCAGCGACGCGCCAACCAGGATCGGCATCAGCAGCACGACGATTGGCGTGTTGTTCATGAAGGCGCTAAGCACCGCACCGGCAACCAGCGTCGATATGAAGGCGAGTACCGGCGTCTTCGACCACGCCCTGCCAACATAGGTCGCTAACGGCTGCAGCGCGCCCGTGGTTTCCAGGGCCTTGCCGACCATCATCAAGGCGCAGATCGTGATCAGCGCTTCGTTGCCGAAACCCGCGAAGAAGTCTTTGGGGCCGATAAGGACCTCGCCGGCCCTTTCATAAGGAAACAGCTGGAAGCCCGCGACGAGAACGATCAGTACGGCGAGCGCCGAAGACTCCAGTGGGATCTGGTCACGCGTAAACAGGAACAGGGCGACGATCGTCAGAATGAGAACCGCTATGCCGTGAACATCGATTGCCGCTGCTTGCAACCCGCCCTCCTGAAACACGCGCCGGCTGAGAGCGCGCTTTTTCGTCGATCGATTTTCGACCGTATCGCAACTCAGACGTGCTTCGCAATCTGGTCAAGTGCATGCCTTTGTTGTAGGGAAGCCTGAACGCTCTGCGTCAGATTGTGGCGCTCATCCTCTGTCAGCGACAACGAACAGGAGGCACTCGTGACGTCGGCATGGACGATGAGGGGCAGCAGGTCTGTGTTGAGACGCCCGTTAGCCGCGCTGCGATACACGAGCGAATCGACCTCCAGCGCCAGCAGGTTGCGATGACGCACGGCCGTCGAGTCCACGGCGCCCTGCCAGCGTCGCAGCCACTCGTCCTTGAGCTCTCCGCCCGGCATGCCGCGTGTGGGATCTGCGCCGAGTATCGCCGGCAGCGGGCGTCGTCGCGACGCTTGCCACATCGACCGGGCCTGCAACCGGGCGCTGACCCAACCAGTCAGCTGGTGCAGAGCAGACAGCGTGTAGCGATGCTGCTCGTGCAGCACCGGGTATCCGGCGATGCTGACCGCGAGCCGGCGGTTCATCCAGGCGTCCTGCTGCATGCCGGGCGTTGGCCATCGCGCCGTATCGAAGCAGGCTTCTGCGGCATCCACGATGCGATCAATCGCGTCGGCTATGCGTTGACGATCCAGGACGCCTTCGCCGGACAGGTATTCGGTAAGCACCAGTCTTTCGGGAAACCAGGCCGTCTCCGGCGGCACGCTGAGCCGTGAGCGGGACCATTCGCAGTCACCGCGCTCGATGGACAGCAACGGACAGCGAGGCAGCACATCGCTGGCTGCCTGCGGCTCGGTCGAGACCCGCAGTGCGCCGGCGTCGCCCTGCAAGACGTTGTTCAGATGGTCGGCCAGCCGATGGCGCTTCGCGGTCGAGCCTTCGATCAGGATGCTCAGGTGACGGGTGGTCGACGCGATCACGAGCAGGCGGTCTGTGTGGCGAACCACGGACGCGGGCGTCGCGAGGACGCGATCTGCGACCAGCCGCAGCGCGACCGGCGAGTTGCGCGGGCAGAAGCCACCGCCGCGGTTGGATGTGGCGGCCTCGTCGCCCGCGCTTGATGCTTGCCAGTTCATCCTTGGAGTGTGGAGAAGCTTGACGCGACTGGCTGCGGCGGTATCTGGGCAGTGCCGGGAGATTTTGCTATCGTCGGACCCGCACTGGCGGTCCGGAGCGCAGGACGATGACATTCAAAGCCTTACTCGACACATGGTCTGCCAGCAAGCCACCGCCGAAGACGCGAAAAACCTACGAGATTCACCTGACCGTTGAAGATGCCGCGAGGATCGCGGCGCTGTCCGACCTGTTTCCCGGCATGTCCGTAGAGAGGATCATCAGCGACCTGCTGTCGACCTCGCTGATCCAGCTACAGGCCGAGATGCCCTACGAGCCCGGCGACAAGATCATCCGTGAAGATGACTTCGGCGACCCGGTCTTCGAAGACGCGGGCCTGACGCCGCGTTTCCAGGAACTCGTCAAGGCAAGGCTCAAATCTTCCTGATTTCGGTCTAAACTGTAGTCAGGATCTTAGGCGGGAGGCTTCCATTGCCCTCATTCGATGTTGTCAGCGATTTCGATTCGCACGAGGCGAGTAACGCCGTCGACCAGGCGAACCGCGAAGTCAATACGCGTTTCGACTTCAAGGGCACGGGTTCAAAGTACGAGCTTGAAGAGCAGGCCATCCGACTGACCTCGCAGAGTGAGTTCCAGCTGGACCAGATGATGGACATCCTCAGGCAGAAGCTGTCTAAACGCGGCATCGACATCGCCTGCATCGACGAGGAGGAAGTCGAGCTGAGTGGCCAGGAGGCCAGGAAGACCGTCATCCTCCGTCGCGGCATCGACACAGACCTGGCCCGCAAGCTGGTCAAGATGGTGAAAGGCAGCAAGATCAAGGTCCAGGCGGCTATCCAGGGCGATAAACTGAGAATCAGCGGCAAGAAGCGCGACGACCTGCAGTCGACGATCAGGATGCTGAAGGAAGCTGACGTCGATCTTCCGCTTCAGTACGAGAACTTTCGCGACTAGACCTATGACTACCGGTATCACCAAAGCGCTGCGTCGGGTCGACCTCGCGTTCGAGGACAAGGACCGCGCGCTCCGCGAAGACGTCCGGACACTGGGCAACCTTGTCGGCCAGTTGATTCGCGAGCAGGGCGGCGAGGAACTGTTCGAGATCGCAGAGACCGCCCGACAGCGGGCGATCCGGCGCCGCGAAGGCGACGAACGCGAGGGTGAAGAGCTGTCCGCACTGGTCCACGGCATCAGCGCCGAGCTCGCTCTTGAGGTGATTCGCAGCTTCTCGACCTACTTCCAGATGGTCAACGTGGCCGAGAAGGTGCATCGAATCCGCCGGCGTCGCGAGTACCTGCTCGATGTCGGTGAATTCCAGCCCGGCGGACTCGAGGAGACGCTGCAGAAACTGAAAGCCAACGGCATGACGCTCGACGGGTTGCAGAAGCTCCTGAACGGAATCCTCGTCGAGCCGGTGTTCACAGCGCATCCGACCGAGCCGACCCGGCGGACGATCCTGAGGAAAGAACAGAAGATCGTTCGTCACCTGATCGACCTGCTGAATCCGACGATGACGCCGCAGGAGCGCAACGCGGCGCTGCAGAA
>JAAUXY010158573.1_pt1 | contig 38605 bp, 42 predicted proteins | sample 7278121 | NCBI WGS metagenome assembly JAAUXY01 (sample SAMN14350117, study PRJNA611818) | marine sediment metagenome | isolation source: surface marine sediment (1.8m) | place: French Polynesia: Moorea | collected 2018-08
CGACAGTACGCGGTCTTCGAAACCTTTCAGTTCCGGGGTGATGAAACGCTCGCTGCTCTTCAGGGTCTGGCGCCGGATGTAGTCGTCCGGTACCTGTTCGGACTTGCTGCGCCCGACCTCGATGTAGTAGCCGTGCACCCGGTTGTAGCCCACCTTTAGGGTGCTGAGGCCCGTGCGCTCGCGCTCCCGCTCCTCGATTTCCAGCAGGTAATCGCCGGCGCCGCTGGCGATGCTGCGCAGCTCGTCCAGTTCGCTGTCGTAGCCGTCGGCGATCACGCCGCCGTCGCGCAGTACCACCGGCGGGTTTTCCACCACCGCGCGATCGAGCAGCTCCACCGTATCCGGGTATTCGTTGCACTGCACCTGCAGTGCACTGAGCCGCGGCGTCTGGCAGCGGTTGAGCTCGTTGCGAATCGCCGGCAGCGCCGCCAGCGACTGGCACAGTCGCGAGAGGTCCCGGGGCCGCGCCGAGCGCAGGGCGACCCGCGAGAGGATGCGCTCCATATCGCCGATTGGCTTTAGCAGGTCGCGCAGGGTTTCGAAGTGGTAATTGGCGCTCAGGCCCCTCACCGCGCCCTGGCGTTCTCCCAGCACCGCGGTATCCGTCAGTGGCCGGTGAAGCCAACGGCGCAGGGTGCGTGAGCCCATGGCGGTGACGGCGGTGTTCATCACCGAGAACAGGGTATTGCTGTCGCCGCCCATGAGGTTGACGTCGATTTCAAGGTTGCGGCGGGTAGCGGCGTCCAGCACCACGCTGTCCTCGCGGCGCTCCCTGGACAGCCCGGTGATATGCGGCAGGTTGGAGCGCTGGGTGTCCTTGACGTACTGCAGCAGGCAGCCGGCGGCACCGGTGGCGAGCTCCATCGCCTCGATGCCGAAGCCAGCGAGATCGTGGGTCTGGAACTGCGCGGTCAGCGCCCGCTCTGCCGCTTCCAGGTCAAACTCCCAGGCCGGCTGCAGGCGCGCCCCGGGGCGCTGCTCCAGTTCCGGCAGCGGCAGATTGTCCTGCAACAGCAGTTCAGCAGGATTCAGGCGCTGCAGTTCACTGTACAGGGCTTCCTCGCCGCTCACCTCCAGCACCCGGAAGCGGCCCGCGGACAGCTCCAGCCAGGCCAGGCCGAAAGCTCCGCCCTGCTCATCGATGCGGCCGCAGACCGCCAGCAGCAGGTTGTCGCGGGTTTCCTCCAGCAGCGCCTCATCGCTGAGGGTGCCAGGCGTGACCACCCGCACCACCTGGCGCTCTACCGGCCCCTTGCTGGTGGCGGGGTCGCCGATCTGCTCGCAGATGGCCACCGACACGCCGGCTCGCACCAGCCTCGCCAGGTAGCCCTCGGCGGCGTGGTAGGGCACGCCGGCCATGGGAATGGGCTCGCCGCCGGACTTGCCGCGGGCGGTCAGGGTGATATCGAGAAGCTCCGCGGCGCGCTTCGCGTCATCGAAGAACAGTTCATAGAAATCGCCCATGCGGTAGAACACCAGGTCGCGCGGATGCTGCGCCTTGATGGCGAGGTACTGCTGCATCATCGGCGTGTGTTCGGAGGTGCGGGTGCTAGTGCTCAAGGCCGGGCGGGAAGTCGATCAAAACGAGGAGGTTAGCAGGGCTCACCAGCACCGGCAAACGGAGGCTAAAGGTTTACGGCGAGCGGTCGACACATGAATTGAGGTACTGCCCATCGCGTGCAGTGCCCTCCCACTTGAACCTGGCCACTCAGGGCCGAATCGCATCAGGGAGTGCCTTAGAGCGTGCAACCAGAACAGCGAAGGAGTACCGGCAGCCGGCGTCGCTTTGAGCGTCTCCCCGTCTTCCTGGACGGGCGGCTGATCAGCATCAATGACCTGGAGACCGAGGTCAGGATTCTCAATATCTCGCAGGGTGGGGTGGAAATTCGCGGCGGCGAGCTCATCAAGGCCGTGGCGTTCCGGCCCAAGCGCTACACTCACCGCCCGGTACCGACGCTGCTGACCATCGACACGGTGTTCGAACGGAAGACGCTGCTGGGGCAGTGCCGCTACCTGCGCAAGCTGGGCGAGGGCCAGTACAGCGCCGGCTTCGCCTTTGCGCAGCTACTGACCCGGGAATGGGTTGAAATGGCTGCGACCGCGTCAGCGCTGGTCAGTCAGCCGCTTCCTCAGTCTCCCCAAGATTCTGTGCACGCTCCTGCGGACTGATGATATCGGTGATCTGAATCCCGAACTTGTTGTCCTGCATGACCACAACGCCCTGGGCGATCGGGGCATTGTTCACCAGAATATCCAGGGGCTCGTCGACCAGTCGGGACAGGGTAACCACAGATCCTTCCTGGGTCTCGAGCAGTTCCCCCAGCGTCATCTGCGTGCGACCCACTTCCACGGACAGGGTAACGGGTACGTCGAACAGGACGTCGAGGTTGACTTCGGTATCTTTGGCTGCGGCGATGGCTGAACTCATGTTTTCCCCTTACTGCATGACAAAACTGGTAATGAATACTTCCACCGGCGGCTCGGCCGGCACGATCTTGCTGACTTCGGCATTGATCTTCACCCGCAGCTCTTCCTTGGCGGTCTTGCCCATGAAGTCATCGTAGGTCTGGTCGCTGAGCATCATGATCAGGTTGTTGCGGATCAGGGGCAGATTCAGCGTTACCTTGTCGATGATGTCCTGCTCGCGGTGCATGGCTTCCAAAGTGGTCTGCAGGTAGCGCAGGTTGCCGCGGTGGGTGAAGTTCACCACCAGGGGCGGTGACAGCTTCACGTAGACAGGATCTGCGATCTCCTCAACCTCGACGACCGGCTCGCCTTCGACGGGAGCAGGCTCTTCCTGCGTCAGGAAAAACGCCGCACCGCCCCCAGCGGCCAGCAGGACCAGCGGTCCAACGATCAGAAGTATCTTTTTCATGTCCTTTGCCTATGTCGGTTCGTCAGATGTAGTAGTCAATAAGGTTTTGTGCCCCGCTGGCATCCACTGCGAGCGAACCCACGGCTTCATTCCTGTTATCGGCACCGGCGGCGGATTCCTTTATCGAGGAATTGTGACCTTCGTCATATCCCTGCTGCCCGGCACCGAGGTCGCCGCCGTCCCGCCCTCGCTCTGCGACATCAGCCTGGGTCAGCTCAACCCCTACCTGGCTGAATAGCTCTCGCAGCCTCGGTAGTTCCGCTTCCAGCAGCTCTCGCGCGGTGCGGTTGGCGGCGTAGAACACAACGCTGGCCTGGTCATTTTCGGTGGTAATGCGCACGTCGATGCTGCCCAGCTCCGCCGGGTGAAGCTGCAGCTCGGCGCGGTGCAGGCCCTGGCGGCTGAGCCACTGGAGGTTGCTGCGAACCTCTTCGCCCCAGCCCGGCTGACCGGCAAACTGCTGGATCGGCAGGCGTAGCGCGCGCTCGGCAGCAGGACTGTCCTGCAGAACCCGCCCGGCGGCCTCGCTGGTGGCGGTGTTCGTGAAAGTGGTGCCGGCATCGGCATCAGCGAACGCTGCTGCAAGCGAGGCCTGCGCAGTGGTCGGGCTTGCCGTGGCGCTCGTATTGAGCGCTGCTGCCTGGCTGGCGCCAGCCAGGCGGGCCGAAAATTCCTGGCCCTGCGAGGGCAGGTTGTCATCTGCCAGCTGCGCTGTATCGGCCGCGGGCAGCGGCGCGCGTGGCTCAAGGCCGGTGGTAGCGGGCCTCTGTGAGCGGGTTGCCGCGGCGGGGGTATCCAGGGGCAACTCCCTGGCAGGCGTCCGGCCATCGACGCGCAGGGTCTTCTGCACGGTGGGGTCCGGCGCCGGGCCAGGCACTGTTCCGGATGCGGCTTGTGCCGAGGCGCTCGCCAGCGGGTCCGCGGCAACGCCCGCAGGCGCGGCAGTGGCCGGCTGCAGACTATTGCCCGCGGGCGGCAAGGATTTGCCGCCGGCATCCAGGGCCATATCGGCAAGATTCTCGTCTGCGGGCACGGCAGGCGCGGCATCTGCCTGGTCAGGCTCAGCCTGCAGTGCAGCCTCAAGGGGTAGCTGTGGTATCGGTATCGCCTGGGTCGGTTCCCCCGGCAGTTGCTCCAGGTCCTGTGCCGCGAACTCCGCGTCAGCCGTGGGCTGCGCGGGTGTTTCACCGGCGCCGTCGGCTTCCGAGCCGGTCGCCGCCTGCTCCGGGGAAAGGGGTTCCAGCAGGGCGGCAAAACCGCCGTCGCCGGTCTCCGGGGCGGGTGATGAAGGCTGCCCGTCGGGCATCTTGGTCTCTGTCAGGTTCAATCCAGCAATCATGTCTCAGCGGGGCCTCGGCCCTTTTCAAAGCAATCCACAGGGTTAATGCAGCTATCGTGCCAAGATCCTCAGCCGCGGGGAGGGCGCCGGGAATTGCGCTCATCCGCCTGCTTCTGCTCCTGCTTCTGCTCATCCCGGTGTTCCTGGAGGCGCAGGCGATCGGTCAGGCGCGAGAGAATTTCCGTGTTCTGCCGCTTCTCCAGCCACTGGGCGCGGTGGTGCTCGACCTGCTGTTCACCGGCCGCCAGCGCGTGTTCCTGCTCGCGGATGGCCTGGTCCAGCTGGGCGAAGAAGCGCTGGAAGTTGTTAAAGCGCTGGGGGTCCATACCCACGGCGCATTGTTCATCGAACAGGGCCCGGTATTCACGCCGGTAGCCTTGTAGCTGTTCCAGGAGTTGCTGCTTGCTGCTGGCAGATTCACGGGCAGCGGCCAGCAATTGCCCTGCCTGCTGCTCTTCCCGTGCGCCGACTTCCGAAACTCGCTCTATGCGCTTGCTGCGTTTCACGACGCACTCCAGCGTTCAACCAGCTGTTCAAGCTGGACCAGGCTGCTGGCAAAATCGGCCCGTTCCTGGATGCCCTGCTGCAGCAGCGCGAGCAGCTGCGGTTGCGCGGCAATCGCGGTATCGATCGCCGGGTCCGTGCCCTGGCGATAGGCGCCGACACTGATCAGGTCGCGATTCTGCTGGTAGGTGGAATAGAGCTGGCGGGCAGAGCGCGCCGCGGCCTGGTGCCCGGGCTCGGTAATCGATGGCATCACCCGGCTGATCGAGGCGTCGATATCTATGGCCGGGTAAACCCCGGATTCCGCCAGCCCGCGGGACAGCACAATGTGGCCATCGAGTATGGCACGGGCGGCGTCTGCCACCGGTTCGGAGGGATCATCGCCCTCCACCAGCACCGTGTAGATCGCAGTAATGGAGCCGGTGCTGCTGTCACTGTTGCCGGAGCGCTCCACCAGCCGTGGAATCTCCAGGAACACCGAAGGCGGGTAGCCCTTGGTGACCGGCGGTTCGCCGATGGCCAGCGCGACCTCGCGCTGGGCCTGGGCAAAGCGGGTCAGGGAATCCATCAGCAGCAATACGTTCAGCCCCTGCTCCCGGAAGTACTCGGCCACCGCGGTGGCCAGCCAGGCGCCATGAATGCGCATCAGCGGCGGATCGTCCGCCGGTGTGGCAACCACGACCGCTTTTTCGCGATCGCGACTGCCGAGAATATCTTCGACGAACTCACGCACCTCACGGCCGCGTTCGCCGACCAGCCCGACAACTACCACATCCGCCTCGGTGTAGCGCGTCATGAGGCCCAGCAGGGTACTCTTGCCGACGCCGGAGCCGGCGAACAGGCCCATGCGTTGCCCGCGCCCGACGGTGAACAGGGCATTGATGGCGCGCACACCTACATCCAGTGGTTTGTCGATCGGTCGCCGTGAAAACGGGTTGATGCTGGAACCCTGCAGTGACACCCGGTCGCTGCAGCGAATCTCACCGAGGCCGTCCAGCGGCTTGCCGGTGGCATCGATCACCCGGCCCAGCAGTCGCCGGCAAACGCCGATCTCGCTGGAGTCGCCGGCGGGAATCACCCGGGCGTTCGGGCACAGGCCGCGCAGTTCGCCGATAGGCATCAGGAACAGCTTGCCCTCGGAGAAGCCGACCACCTCGGCCATGAATTCCTGTCCGGTTTCCGGTACCACCTTGCAGCGGCTACCGACCGGCGCCTGACAGCCTTCCGCTACCATGGCCAGGCCCATCAGCTGGGTAATCCTGCCCTGTACGGGTAGCTGTGAATTGATATTGCGCTCGCTGAAACGGCGCAGCCCGGCGGCCAGGTGCTGGTTGCGCTCCGACTCCAGGGATTTAACCTGCGCCGTCACGGTGTATGGTCTCCTTCGCGATCGCCGGACAGAACCTGCAGCATGGCGGCGCGCACCCGCTCTTCGAGTGAGGCATCCACCAGGGCGGCGCCGCGCACTACCAGGCAGTCGCCGCGCGGCACGGCGGGGTCGCTCAGCAACTCCCAGTTGCGCTGCTCGCTGGCCATGGTCGACAGGTCATTCACCAGTTTTACGTCTTCGTGGTTGAGGTAGACCCGGGCGCTTTCGCGATCCTCTGGCAGGCTGCCAATGGCCTCCCGCACCACGCCGATAATCGCTTCGGGATCGGTTTTCAGCTCGCGCCGCAGCACCTGCCTGGCGATGTGGCCGGCGAGGCGCGCCAGCTCCTCCAGCAGGTCGTCATCGAGGCTCCTGTAAGGCTGGCCAATCGCGTCGAGCATGTGTTGCAACTGCTGCAGTTGCCCCGCCAGCTGCTCTCGCACCTCGGCGGCGGCCGCTTCGCGGCCGGCTGCCAGTCCTTCCTCCCAGGCCTGGGCGCGTAGCGCCTCCAGTTCTTCGGAGTGGGCGGCGGCCAGCTCGGAATGGCCGCCGTTGGAATCAAGCGGCGGCGTCTGCCACGGGGTCACAGCTTCCTCAGCCATTGTCATCGCTCACCCAGCCCTGGATCAGGCGTGCCGCCCGCTCCGGTTCAGATTCGATTATGCTGCGCGCCTGCTGCAGGTGCTGGTCGTAATTGACGCCGCCCTGGGGCAGTCCCTGGGGAGCTTGTCCGGAAAGGCTGACCCGGTCGTCAGCCATGTCCATGGCGCCCGGGACACCGGCGGCGGCCGGTCTCGCCAGTCGCATAGGTAGCGCGCTGTCGTTGGCGACACTGCTTTTCAGCACCGGGCGCAGCACGCCGAAGATCAGGAACAGCACCACCAGTCCGGCGGCGCCGTGGCGCAACCCCGACCAGAGCAGCGGGTTGTCCAACAGACTCTCTTCCAGGGCCAGCGGTGCTTCGGTCGCGACGCTCATGAAGTCCGAGTCAATCACGCTCACCGAGTCGCCCCGCGTCTCGTCAAAGCCTATGGTCTGCTTGACCAGTTCGACGATGCGCTCGTGTTGCTGAGGGTCGAGCTGCGTGCTGGTGGCAGCCGCTGCATCGGCGCCCTCTGCAGGAGTTCCTTCAGCCGCGGCGCTGTCCTCGGGGTAGTCGATGAGTACGGCTACCGAGATGCGGGAAATACCGCCCGGCGAGCGCTTGATGTGGCTGATGCTACGATCCACTTCGAAGTTGCGCGTGGTGGTTTGCTTGTTGCTTACGGTACGAACCTCGGGTTCAGCCGCCTGCTGGCCGTCAGCGCCCTGGCCGTCCTGGGGCTGGGCATTGGGATCGGTGGGCAGCAGGCCGGGAATACCCTCGGGCTGGGTCTCGCGATTGGTTTCCTCGATATTGGACTGCTCGCTGCGCAGGATGTTCTCCGGCGTGTAATCTTCCTCGGTGGTCTCGATGCTGGTGAAGTCGAGGTCCGCGGAGACCTGGGCATGCACCCGGTCGGCGCCGACGATTGGCGTGAGGATGCTCATGATGCGCGCGGCGTAGTCCTGCTCCAGCTCGCGCTTGAGGCGCAGGTTGGCATTGGAAATGGCGAACTGGGACTCCTCGTCCAGGCTCAGCAGGCTGCCGGTCTGGTCCACCACGGACACGTCGCCGGCATCCAGTCCCGCCACGCTGGCGGATACCAGGTGCTTGATACCGGCGACCTGTACCTGGTTCAGGGACCTGCCCGGGTAGAGGCTGAGCATCACCGAGGCGCTGGGCGAGAGTCGCGAACGCAGGAAGGAGGTCTGCCTCGGGATGCTGAGGTGTACCCGCGCCTCGCCCACGCTGTCCATGGATTCTATGGTCTGCACCAGCTCTTCCTGCAGCGCCCGGTTGAAGCGGGCCCGCTCGATGAAGTTACTGGTTCCCAGGGTCGGTTTCTGGTCGAGCATGGAGAAGCCCTTGCTGGCCTGCTTGGGCAGGCCGCCGCGGGCCAGCACCAGGCGCGTGCTGTGAACTTCCGTGGCCGGGACCTTGATGTCACCGCTGCGCGGGTCGATCTGGTAGTCGAGGCCGGCCTGGTCCAGGGCCGTACTGACCCGGGAGGCTTCCTGGGCCGAGAGGCCCGCGTACAGCAGCCGGTAGTCAGGCGTCTGTGACCAGAGCACCACCGCAACCCCGAGGGCGATACTGCCGGCCAGTCCGCCGAACAGGATGAGTTGCCGCACGAAGTGCATCTGGCTCAGGGAGCTCAGCTGCTGCAGTGGCGATGTGTTAACGGTCGTAGCGACGGTAGTTTCCATGCGTGTTCAATCCTTCAGCCGGTCGTTCAAACCTGCATGTTCATAATTTCCTGGTAGGCCGAGAGCAGCCGGTTGCGAACCTGGGTTACGGCTTCGAATGACACCGAGGCCTTCTGTACCGCAACCATCACTTCCGGGAGGCTGACATCCTCAGCGCCGGTCTCGAAGGCGCGCTTGAGCTCCCGCGAGCTGGACTGCAGTTCGTTCACCTGGTCCAGCGAATCCTTGAGCAGGCGTGAGAATTCCGGCCCTTCGGTTGCGGTGCTTTCCGCCGCCGGCCTGGACTGCGCCGCATCGGTGAGGGCGCGCATCTGCGCCAGAACGGTTTCTACATTGACGTCATTAATCATGTCGCTCTCCCTGGTACTTGTCCGGATCTCAGGCGCTGGCGGCGCCCGGTATGCTCACACCCTGCTCGCGGAACCGCGCCAGCTTGTAGCGCAGTGTGCGCGGGCTGATGCCCAGCCTGGCGGCGGCGTCCTTGCGGCTGCCGTTTTCGGCGTTGAGGGTGTTGATGATCAGCTCCATCTCGCGGATCTTGAGGTCATCGACCAGGGCGGCCTCGCCGGTCTCTTCCAGCGGCGCCTCGCCTGCTACCTCGTCGGCAGCCGGGGTGCCCGGTTCAAACAGGATTGAGGTGGCGTCCACGGTCTGGCCATTGCGCAGTATCAGCGCCCGCTGCACAACGTTGTGAAGCTCGCGCACGTTGCCAGGCCAGTGGTACTGCATCAGCAGCTCCTCGGCAAAGCTGTCCAGGGCGAGACCTTCGCCGGGTGCCATTTCCTGCATGAAGCGGCGGCACATGGGCAGAATGTCTCCGCGGCGCTCCCGCAGCGGCGGGATATGCAGCGGGAAGACATTGAGGCGGTAGAACAGGTCTTCGCGGAAGTTGCCCGCCGCCACTTCGGCGGCGAGGTCGCGGTTGGTGGTGGCGAGCACGCGAATATCCAGGGGCAGCGGCTGCTTGCCGCCCAGTCGCTCGACCTCGCGCTCCTGCAGGACCCGCAGCAGTTTCGCCTGCAGCCCCAGGTCCATCTCGGAAATCTCGTCCAGCAGCAGGGTGCCGCCATTGGCGTGCTCGAATTTGCCCGGCCGCGCCGTGTGAGCGCCGGTAAACGCGCCTTTTTCGTAGCCGAACAGGATCGACTCCAGCATGCTCTCGGGGATGGCCGCACAGTTGATGGCGACAAAGGGCTGCGAGGCGCGGTTTGAATGGTCGTGTATAAGCCGGGCGAATACTTCCTTGCCGACGCCGGATTCACCGCTGATGACAATAGACGCATCGCTCTGTGCAACTCGCAGGGCCAGTTCTGCCACCGAATGGCTGGAGGCGTCCTCGAATACCGGGGCGTCGGCGGCGGCCTGGTCGGGCGTCAGCTTCTCGACCAGTGCCAGCAGCGCGTCTGCCTCGAAGGGCTTGGCTAGGAAGTCGGCTGCTCCGCGGCGCATGGCGTCGACGGCGATCTCGACATCGCCGAAGGCAGTCATCAGTACGAAGGGCGCGTCAGGGTGCTGTGCCCGGCAGGTCTTGAGCAGTTCCAACCCATCCATCTCGGGCATTTGCACGTCAGACAGGATCAGTTGCGGCCGAATGTCGGCCAGCTGTGCCAGTGCTTCCCGGCCGTTGCGAACACTGGTGACGGCGTAGCCGGCGAGCTCCAGTGTGTCGCCCAGCGCTTCGCGCAGGGCATCGTCGTCCTCGACCACGAGAATCGGCTGTTGCGTGTTCATGGGTTCTCCTTCTGCATTTGGCTGGGAAGCACCAGGGTGAAACGGCTGCCGCCACCGGCGGCAGCGGCGACTTCTACCCGGCCGCCGTGGGCTTCGGCCGCGCTGGCGACTACCGCCAGGCCGAGGCCGGTGCCGTTGGTGCGGGTGGTGAACCAGGGCTCGAAAATCTGTTCCTCGAGCTCGGGGTCAATCCCGACACCGTTGTCCTCCACGCTCAGCAGCACCCACTCGGATTCGGTGGTGACGCTGACCGTGATATGCGGGGTGTCCTTGCAGCTGTTGAGGGCGTTGTCGAGCAGGTTGCCGAGCGCGTTCTGCAGCAGTTCGCGACGGCCGGGAATAACCGGGCCGGAAGCGGGAATCTGCAGCAGCAGGGAAGCCCCGGCGCGATCCAGCTGCGGATCCAGGGCGGCGGCGGTATCGCGTACCAGTCCGGCCAGGCACAGAGACTCGATGGGCTCATCGGCGCCGCGGATAAATCGCAGCATGCTCTCGATCAGCGTTTCGATCTGGTGCAGGCGCTCCATGGTCTTGGCGCCCAGCGTGGGCGCGGCTGTGGCCGGCTCGGGCTGCGCCAGCTGGGAGACATAGAGCATGGCCGAGCTCAGCGGTGTGCGCAGCTGGTGGGCCAGGCGAGCGGCCATATCGCCCAGCTCACGCAGGCGTTGCTCGCGCTGTAGCAGCTGGTTGAGCTCATAGCTCTCGGTAATATCTGTCAGTAGTGCAATGCGGGCACCTTCGGCACCCAGGTCGCTGTAGGCAATTGCGAGGCGCTGGCCTGCTTCGGTCTCGTAGTCACCATCGGCGGGTTGCAAGGTGGCCAGCAGGTCATCCCAGTCCTGTTCCGGCTCGATTTGCCCGAGCAGCGCCAGGGCAGAGGGGTTCGCATCACCGACCTTGCCGTCGGCATCGATGACGACAACCCCGGCCGGCATGGCGGCCATCAGCGCCGAGAGCTGGTCGGCAATGGCTTCCTTCTGGGCCAGCTCCTCGAGCCGGGCAGAGCGCGCGGCGGCGAGTTCGGTGCTGAGGTGGGCGACCCGGTTTTCCAGGTCGCTCCAGGTGTCGCTGAGTTCCGCCGAAACGCGGTTGAACGCGCTGATCACCTGCTCCAGTTGCGGACTGGAAGCCGGTGGGGGCGGGCTGATCGTCGCTAATTGTGTTTGGCTTTGGGCAGGCATGTCGTGTCACCTGGTTATGTCCTGCCAGATACACTGCAGTAATCATGCCAACTGCAAAATCGCCCGATTTCAGGCCTGTGGAGCGGTATTCGTCAAGAAACTGTCACGGGATGGTGGGGGGAGGGGTGATTTTTGACGGCTTCAGGCTGATTTGGTGATGCCGAGCTTGCGCATTTTCTCTACCAGGGTAGTGCGTTGCAGGCCCAGCTGCTTCGCGGCCTTGGCCACTACCCAGCCGTTATTGTCCAACGCGGCCATCACCAGATCCCGTTCAATTGCGGCCAGGTGCTCTTTCAGGTTGAGGCCTGCGTCCGGCAGGGCCTCGGGTTCATCGTGCAGCACCAGGCGCGGGTCGGCGCTGGTTTCACGCGGCTGCTCGACCACCTGTAGTGCCGCAGCCCCGGGGGTGTCTTCTGTGCCGATCCGGAAATGGTTGGGCAGTTGCGCCACTCCGACGCGGCCATCGGGGTGAAGTATAGCCAGGCGTTCTATCAGGTTCTGCAGTTCCCGCACGTTACCGGGCAGGGCCTGGCGGCTGATGACCTCGATAGCTTCCGGCTCGATCTCCACCGGCAGCCGCTTCTCAAGCTCCAGCCGCAGCACAAATTCTCGGATAAGGTAGGGAATGTCCTCGCGCCGCTCGCGCAGCGGTGCCAGCTCAATCGGGAAGACATTGAGGCGGTAGTAGAGGTCGAGGCGGAAACTGCCGTCTTCCACCTTGCGCTCCAGGTCCTGGTGGGTGGCAGCGATAACCCGGGCGTTGTGGGTAATGCTCTTGTTGCCGCCCACCCGCTCGAAGGCGTTTTCCTGCAGCACGCGCAGCAGTTTGACCTGCATTTCCATTGGCATATCACCAATCTCATCGAGGAACAGGGTGCCTCCGGATGCCAGTTCGAAGCGGCCCCGGCGCGAGGAGACGGCACCGGTGAAGGCCCCTTTCTCGTGTCCGAACAGTTCCGATTCCAGCAGGTCCGCCGGGATGGCGCCGCAGTTCACGGCGACGAAGGGTGCCTCGGCGCGCAGGGACTGGGCGTGGATGGTACGCGCCACCACTTCCTTGCCGGTGCCGGATTCCCCGAGCAGCAACACATTGCAGTCGGTTTTGGCCACCTGCCGGGACAGGGCCAGTACCTGCTGGATGGCCTCGCTGACGCCGATGAGCTGTCGCGAAACGCCGTCGGGACGCACCGGGGTGTCTTCCCGGGAGAGCTGGTCGCGGATAGTGCCCAGCAGGTTGCGGTAGCTGAGTGGGTATTGCAGGGTGCCGTCCAGCCCCGGCGCAAGGGTGACCGGGTTGTCGGCACCTTCCGGGTGCAGGGCAAACAGGGGCGGGCGCTTGTTATCGGACTCGAAGTGCCCGATGGCCTCGCGCATATCCCGGCTGGAGTCGATATTGAGAATAACCATGTCGACTTCGAGATCGTCGGGGGCCTGGAACAGGGCGCGAGTGCCCTCGAGGGTGGTGAGCTGGTAGCCGAGAAAGCGGATGACCGTGCCGAGCTCGGCGGCGATATCGGTGTTGTCGGAAACCAGCAGTATGTGGGCGGACATGGGTGGTGACTCGAATATTGACGCCTCTGACTGTGCGTCAAAAAGCCGTTGCCGTCAACATTTTGTTGGCAGTTTTGCCCCGCCAGTATTCTGACGGCGTCTATTCGTCGTGGGGCAGGTTCTCCAACAGCCGCCACAGCTGCTCGATATCCAGGGGTTTGGTCAGGTATTCGGTGAAGCCGGCTTCCATGGCGGCCCGGATCTGCGGTTCCTCGGCGTCGGCGCTGAGTGCGACCAGCGGGATATCGCTCAATTCGGGCTCCGCCTTGATGGTTCTGGCCGCATCGATGCCGTCCATGCCCGCCAGGTTGATATCCAGCAGTACCAGGTCCGGCTTGTGTTCCCGGACCAGCTGGATGCCGTCCTCGGCGTTGCTGGCCGTCAGCAACTTGACGTTCTGCAGGGGCGCCATGATGGCCTGCATCAGCTCGAGGCTGGCGCGGTGGTCTTCGACATAGACGGTGGTAAGCGGCCGGGTCGGCGGCACCGGGCTGGTAGTCTCGGACCGGGGTGCCGGCTCGGCTGCTTTCGCACTCGCCGCCGGCAGCGAGATGGTGAATTGGGTGCCTTCGCTGCTGCTGTCGTCCAGGGTCAGTGTGCCCTCCATGGCTTCACAGAGAAAACGCGCCATTGACAGCCCCAGGCCGGGACCTTCCGGGTGAGCATGCTCACCGGCGGAGGTGCGGGCAAAGGAATTGAAGACCTGTTCGCGGTCCTCCTCGCCGATGCCGACACCAGTATCAGCCAGCCTGCAGAGGACGTTGCCGTCGGCAGCCTGCTCGACACTGATATGAACCTCGCCGCCGGCGCGATTGTACTGAACGGCATTCTTGAGCAGGTTGACCAGTACCTGCTTGAGCCGGTTGTAGTCCGCCCGAACCCCGAGCTGTGCCGGTTCAAATTCGATACTGATGCCAGCGGCGTCTGCGTCATCCCGCACCAGGCCGATGGCATGGGCGACCACGTCGTCCAGGGCGCAGTCGTCTACCCGCAAAGTCAGGGAGCCGCGCTCGAGCCTGGCGATATCGACGATGTCATCCAGCAGTTCCAGCATTTGCCAGCCGGCGGTGAGCGTGGCTTCAGTGCCGCGCTTCACCTCGGCGGCCGCGCCGGGGTCGAGCCGACTCTGCTGCAATTGGGCGAAGCCGAGAATCACGTTCAAGGGGGTGCGAAAGGCGTTGCTCATCCGCTCCAGGAAGCGGTTTTTGTGCTGATTGGCGCGGATCGCAGCCTCGGCTTCCTGTTCCAGCCTGGCCAGCCGCGCCTCTTCGGCGCGCCGGGCCGCGCGCTCCCGTTTCAGGAGGGCGTAAAACCAGGCAGCCAGCGCCGCCAGCAGGGTGCAGGCGATGATCAGTAAACCCGATCCCCCGCCGGTTTGCGGGTCAGCTTCCTGAGCCGCAGCCATAGCCGGACAAAAGCTAGCCACAACTATGAAAAAAAGTTTTATATAGGGTGCCGGCACAGCGCTACCGCGCCGATAAAGGCGTGTACTCTCGCAGATTGTCGTAGCCATGTAATTATGTTTTGTAATTTTATGACCGCGACTGTAACACACTTGCGCTGGCAGATCGTCACCTTTATTGCTGGTTAACCGCTGTCTACCCCCCGGTAATCCGATTGCAGGGCCTGCAGCCCGCGCAGATCATACTCTTCCCTGGCGGGTTCGCCCGCCAGCAACTTGATCACTACCCTTCGGTTGCGAATCCGGCCCTCGATGCTGTCATTGTCAGCTACCGGGCGAAACTCGGCGTATCCGACCGACATAAGCCGCTCCGGCTGGACACCGTACTGTACCAGTAATCTGACTACCGCCGCGGCGCGACCGGAGGATAGCTCCCAGTTTGAGGGGAATAGCGGTGTGCTGATGGGCTGGTTGTCAGTATAGCCCTCGACGCGAATATTGTTGGGTACAAAAGCGAAGTAGGCCGCCAGCTGTCGCAGTATTGGCCGCGCGGAGGCGGCCGGACGGGCGCTGCCGCTGTCGAACAGCAGGCGGTTGCGAATCTCGATCTCCAGCCACAGGTCATTCTGCTTGATATTCACCAGGTCAGATTCGATGTAGCGACTCAGCATTTTCGACACCTCGCCCGACAGCGCCTCGATTTCCTCGCGTGCTTCCGTGAGCTGTTCCTCGGCAGTGGCCTCTTCCTCTGTCTTGCCGTGTTTCTGGAAAATCAGCGGCCGGGTGGGAAACGGCATCGGTTTGCCGTCGGGCTGCCCGGGGTTGATGGCCTCGCCGGCGGCGCCTCCGCCGGTTCCCAGCCGTATCGGGCTGAGGCTGCCGCCGCCGGGGCTGAAGGCGGTGGTGAGGCTCTCCGACAGGACCCGGTATTTGCCCTCGTTGACCGAGGACACCGAGTACATCACCACGAAGAAGGCGAACAGCAGGGTGATGAAATCGGCATAGGACACCAGCCAGCGCTCGTGGTTTTCCTCCTCCTCCGGGGGCCGTTTCCTGGCCATAGCGCTAGCGCAGGTAGCCTTGCAGCTTGGTTTCGATGCTGCGGGGGCTGTCGCCCTCGGCGATATAGACCAGGCCGTCTACCAGCAGCTCCCGGTACTGCATGCGCTCCTTGATGATGATCTTGAGCTTGTTGGCGGTGGGCAGGAACAGCAGGTTAGCGAGGCCTACACCGTAGATGGTGGCGACGAAGGCCACGGCGATACCGGGCCCCAGCGCACTGGGGTCGCTGAGGTTGTTCATAACGTGGATAAGACCCATGACTGCGCCGATGATGCCGATGGTGGGGGAGTAGCCGCCGAAACCCTCCCAGACCTTGGCGGCGCCCAGATCCAGTGATTCCATGATGCTCATCTCTACCTCCAGGGCGGCGCGGATCGCCTCCGGTTCGTTGCCATCAGCCAGCATCTGCAGTCCGCTGGCCAGGAAGGAATCCTTTTCTTCGTCGCTGGCGTTCTGCAGGCTCAAAAGGCCTTCCTTGCGCGCCACCTGGCTCCAGCTCACCAGTTTGGAGATCGCCGCACCGCCGTCATCCCGGGGCGGGAACAGGATCCAGCGCACCCGGCGCAGGGCGTGCATGAAGACGTGCTGGGGCGTCTGTACCAGTACCGCTCCGCAGGTGCCACCGAAGACGATGACAAAGGCGGTGAGCTGCATCAGCGAGTCGGTGTGACCGCCTTCGAGGATATTGCCACCCACGATCGCCGCCAGTCCTACCAGAATGCCCAGCAGTGTCAGAAAATCCATATCTGCCTGTTCCGTTCAAAACTCAGCTAGGCTGTTGTCTCCAGGCTCGTCCATTCGTTTTCAAGTCGGGCGCGAATCCGCGCTACGGCCTGGCTGTGTATCTGGCACACCCGCGACTCGCCGACGCCAAGCACCTCGCCAATTTCGCGCAGGTTAAGCTCGTCCTGGTAGTACAGCGACATCACCATTTGCTCGCGCTCGGGCAGTGTCTGGATAACCTCGGCCAGCCGCGCCTTGAAGGCGTCGTCTTCCACCTCCAGCCCGGGATCGCAGCGGTCAGCCATCTCGCTACCGTCGGGATCGACGCTGTCCAGCGGCACCAGCCAGGCGCCGGCGGTCTCGGCCAGCATGCTGTTGACGTCCTCCAGGCTCTCGCCCATTTCCTCGGCGATGTCGGCACTGGTGGCGGTGCGGCCCAGGCGTGCTTCGGCGGAGTGCACCGCTTCGCTGATGCGTCGGGACTTGGCCTGGGTGCTGCGCGGCGTCCAGCTCTGGCGGCGCAGCTCGTCGAAAATGGCGCCGCGGATATATATGCCGGCGAAGGTTTTGAAGCTGGCGGGCTCCGAAGGCTGGTAGCGCTTGGATGCTTCCCACAGGCCCATCAGGCCCACCTGGATAAAGTCATCCATCTGCTGCCCGGGGGGCAGGCGCATCAGCACGTGGTGCGCAATTCTATGGACCAGTTCAATGTGCTCGTCGAACAGCCTTGACTGTTCGTCGTGCCCATCCTGCTGGTACCCGGCGGTAACGTTCATAATCCAGCCCCCATGCTGTTGGCTGCGAGCATGCGCTCGAAGAAAAATTCAATGTGTCCCGAGTTCTGCGGCTGCGGCAGGCACTCGATGCGGTCGGCGACCTGGCGAAAGGCCTGGGCCGCCTTGCTGTCCGGGAATGCCTGCACCACCGGCTGCTGGCGACGCACCGCGACCCGCAGGTTGTCGTCGTAGGGTATGTGGCCGAGGTAGCCCACCGCGCAGCCCAGGTAGCGGTCGGCAACACCGGCGATTTTTTCGTAGACGCTGAGACCGTGGCTGGCGCTCTTGACCATGTTGGTGACCAGCTGGAAGCGCCGTACGCTGCGTTCCTCGCACAGCACCTTCATGAGTGCGTAGGCATCGGTAATTGAGGCGGGTTCATCGCAGACCACCACCAGGACTTCCTGGGCCGCGTCACTGAAACTGATCACGCTGTCACTGATGCCGGCGGCGGTATCGATGAACATCAGGTCCACCGGGAAGCTGAGCTCACTGAAGGCGCGAATCAGGGCAGCGTGTTCGCCCCGGGACAGCTCCGCCATGCTCTGCACACCGGAGGCGGCCGGAATCAGCCGCAGGCCCTGCTCGGTGCGCATGATGATTTCTTCCAGGCTGCGTTCACCGCTGATGACGTGTTGCAGGTCGTAGCGCGGGCGCAGCCCGAAGAACAGGTCGGTATTGGCGAGCCCGAGGTCCGCGTCCATCAGCACCACCGAGCGCTGACGTTCGGCGAAAATCGTACTCAGGTTGACTGCCAGGTTGCTCTTGCCCACACCGCCCTTGCCGCTGGTGACAGCGATGGCGCGCGACGGGTGCGAGGTACTCAGTCGTTCGAGGTCGCGGGCCTGGTCGGCCAGGTTTGTCACGTCAGCCACTCTGGCGTCCTCCACTGTTGCCATCGTCGGTCTTGCTCGCCGGGCTGCGTGCCAGGCGTACTGCCTGGTCGACCAGCGACTCGGCGCGTCCCGGTAGCATGTCCTCGGGAACGCGCTGGCCGGTGCCGAGAAATGCCAGCGGCACCTGGTGGCGGCACAGGGCAGAGATCACCGGGCCGAGGCTGGCGGCCTCATCCAGCTTGGTGATCACCGTGCCGGCAAGGCCAATATGCGAGAAGCTCTGCAGGGTTTCCTGCAGCACCTGCTGCTGGGCAATGCCCGACAGCACCAGCAGGCACTTGATGTTGTTCTGGACGTCGGCGAGGGCTGTGAACTGGTCGGTCAGGCGCATGTCGCGCTGGCTCATGCCGGCGGTGTCAATCAGCACCAGCTTGCGGTCGGCAACGCTGGCCAACGCCTTGCGCAGGTCGTCGGCGCCGCTGGCCGCCTGTACCGGCACGCCGAGGATGCTGCCAAAGGTATAGAGCTGTTCCTGGGCGCCGACCCGGAAGCGGTCGGTGGTAATCAGCGCCACCTGGTTGCGCCCATGTCGCAGCGCGAAGCGGGCGGCGATCTTGGCGACGGTGGTGGTCTTGCCGACCCCGGTGGGGCCGAGCAGGGCGAAGGTGCCCCCCTCTTCGATGATGTCTTCGTCGTAGACCGGAATCAGGCTGGCCAGGCGCTCCAGTACGCTGCGCAGGCTCTTGCTGAGATCCTTGCCGATCGGTTCGGCATCGAGCAGGTCACGGGCCAGCTCGCGTCCCAGGCCGATGCGGCTCAGCTGGTTCTGCAGCGCCAGGCGCCCGGGCTGTCTCCGCCCGCGTTCCTGGTAGCTGATTTCCGCCAGCTCTTCCTCGAACAGTCCGCGCAGCCGCGACAGCTCCGCCTGCATGTTGGCGATAACCGGGTCCCGCTCCGCATTGGCACCCGCGGCGGGTGCTGCGGCGGCAGGAGCCTGGCGGACGGCCGGTTGGGCCGCTGCGCCGGCGGCGCTGCGGCCGGCATTGCCGGCCAGGTTGTTCTGCAGTTCCGCGGCCAGTACCGGGTCATAGTCCAGGGCTGCCAGCAGTTCGACGCTGTCGTCGACCCTGGCGGTGGACAGAATGACGGCATCGTCACCCAGTTCGTCCCGCACTTTGCGCATGGCGCTGCGCATGTCTGTTTCCCGGTATTGCTTGATTCTCATGTCCTTGTCCTCAGAGCGGCAATCAGGCGGCAGGAATTGCCGCCTGGCCCACACTTGCAACTACCTTGATCTGTTTACTGGCCGGAACCTCGCTGAAGGCCAGCACGTTCAGGCCGGGATTGCCCGGGCGCAGCAGTCGCGAGAGCCAGAGGCGTATTTCCTGCGCGACCAGCAGCACCGGGCTGTCACCCTGGGCTTCCTGGCGCATCTTCTGTTCCCTGACCTGCTGCATCATGTTCTCCACGAGTTGTGGCTCGAGACCTACGGTTTCGTCGCCTTTCAAGTAACCCAGCAAGATTCGTTCCAATTCTTGATCGAGGGTAAACACCCGAATTTCGGCCTCTGCGCCGTTGATCGTCTTGCAAATGGCGCGTGACAGGGCATTGCGAACGTGACCCGTCAAAATATCGGCGTTTTTCTCTTCGATGCCGTGGTCCGCCAGGGCCTCGGCGATGGTGCGCATATCGCGCAGGGACACGCCTTCCTGCAGCAGGTTCTGCATCACCTTCAGCAGTACTCCGAGGCTGACGATATCCGGGACCAGGCTCTCCACCAGCTTGGGCGCCGATTGTCCGAGTCGATTCAGGAGTTCCTGCACCTCGTCGTGGCCCAGCAGTTCCGCCGCGTGTTGCCTGAGCAGGTTGTTGAGATGGGTGGCCACCACGGTACTGCAGTCGACCACCGTATAGCCCTTGGTCTGGGCCTCGTCGCGGCGGGCGCTGTCGATCCACTTGGCCTCTAGGCCAAAGGCCGGGTCGCGGGTGTCGATACCGGTGATATCGCCAAATACCTCGCCGGGGTTGATCGCCAGTTCCATGCCGGGCTGCACCTCGCCCTCACCGACCGGGGTATCCAGCAGGGTGATGCGGTAGCCGTTGGGGGACAGGTCGAAGTTGTCGCGCACGTGTACCGGCTGCACCAGCATGCCCAGGTCCTGGGACAGCTTCTTGCGCACACCGCGGATGCGGCCCAGCAGCTCGCCGCCCTGGTTCTTGTCTACCATCGGGATCAGGCGGTAGCCCACCTCGATGCCGATGATGTCGATGCCGTGCACATCGTCCCAGCTCAGTTCCTGCTCTTCCGGCGGCGTGGCCTCCTCGAGGTCACCTTCCACGGTGACCTCCTCGACCTGGGTGCGCCTGGAGAGCAAGTAGCCACTGCCGACCAGTGCGCCCGCCAGTACCAGGAATACGAAGTTGGGCATGCCCGGTACCAGGCCGAGGCAGCCGACTACCGCGCCGGAGACGGTCAGTGCCTTGGGGCTCGCCAGCAGCTGGTCCATGACCTGCTGGCCCATGGCGTCGCTGTCGCTGACCCGGGTGACGATCAGCGCCGCGGCGGTGGACAGCAGCAGCGAGGGAATCTGTGCGACCAGGCCGTCGCCGATGGTCAGCAGCACGTAGTTGTGGGCCGCCGCCGAGGCACTCAGGTTGTGCTGGACGATGCCGATGGCGAAGCCGCCGATAATGTTGATAAGCAGGATCAGGATGCCGGCGACCGCGTCGCCGCGCACAAACTTGGAGGCGCCGTCCATCGCGCCGTAGAAACTGGCTTCCTTGGCGACTGTCGCGCGACGCTCGCGGGCGGCGTCCTGGTCGATCAGGCCGGCATTGAGGTCGGCGTCGATCGCCAGCTGCTTGCCGGGCATGGCGTCCAGGGTGAAACGCGCGGTCACTTCCGAGATGCGCCCTGCACCCTTGGTCACCACCACGAAGTTGATGATCACCAGGATCGCGAATACCACCAGGCCCACAGCGTAGCTGCCGCCGATGACGAATTCACCGAAGGCCTCGATCACCTTGCCGGCGGCGCCGGTGCCGGTGTGACCCTCCAGCAGCACCACCCGGGTGGAGGCGATGTTCAGCGCCAGGCGCATCAGCGTGGCCACCAGGATTACCGACGGGAACAGCACGAAATCGAGCGGTCGCTGGGTATAGACGGTGGCAAACAGCACGATCAGCGACAGCGCGATATTGAAAGTAAACAGGAAGTCCAGCGCCAGTGGTGGCAGCGGCAGCACCATCATAGACAGCAGCGTGATGATGAGCAGCGGTGCGCCCATGCCGAGCAGCACCTGGCGCCTGGTCATCGCCAGGAATGCGGTGGTGCCGGAGCCACTGGTAATTACGTCAGCCATGGTTCAGGTTCCTCAGTCGTAGTCCGGTCCGGGATGAATCAGGTCCGGGTCGGGCGGTGTTACCTTGCGGTCGCCGGGTCGGGCAGTGCGCAGCCGGAACACGTAGGCCAGTACATGGGCGACTGCCAGGAACAGCTCGGCGGGAATCTCCTCGCCGATCTCTGTACCCGCGTACAGGGCCCGGGCCAGCGGCGGCGCCGAGAACAGGGTGATGTTGTTTTCCCCGGCGATCTCGCGAATGCGGGCGGCCACCAGGTCCTTGCCCTTGGCGACCACCACCGGTGCGTTCATTTCGCCATCGACGTAGCGCAGTGCCACCGCAAAGTGGGTGGGGTTGGTGATGACCACGTCGGCGGTGGGGACGTCCTGCATCATGCGCTGCTGCGCAGCTTCCTGCTGCAGGCGCCGCACATGGCCCTTCACTTCCGGGCGGCCCTCGGATTCCTTCATCTCGTCCTTGATTTCCTGGCGGGTCATGCGCAGTTTCTTGGTGTGACTCCACAGCTGGAACGGCACATCCACCAGCGCAATCACTACCATCGCCGAACTGATGGCCAGGAAGCAGAACGCAAAGCGGGTGCCGAGTTCAGACACGGACTGCTGCAGCGGACCCATGCCCAGCGCCAGCAGGAAGTCTGACAGTTGCCACAGGCACAGCGCCGCGACGCTGCCTACCAGCAGGAACTTGAGCAACGCCTTGGCCAGTTCCATCAGGCCGTTGGCGGAGAAGATCCTCTGCAGGCCCTTGAGCGGGTCGATGCGCTCCAGCTTGGGAGTAATGGCGTCGGCGCTGGCAGACCAGCCGCCCAGTGACAGCGGTGCCAGCACGGCGCAGACAAACAGCAGCGCCAGCAGCGGTGCCAGCGCCATGGCGGCGGCGGTGATGGCCGCGTAGAACAGGCGCTGGGGCGCGTCGGCGTCAAACACGATGCCGCGCTCGAAGCTCAGGCCGCTGCCCAGCATGGTGTTGATATCGGCGAGAAGTCCGGGGCCCAGCATCAGGCAGCCGAAACCGCCCGCCAGCAGGGACACGGTGGTATTCAGGTCCCGGGAACGGGGAACCTGGCCTTTCTTGCGCGCGTCCTCCAGTCGTTTGGGAGTTGGCGCTTCTGTGCGTTCCTGTGCGGTTTCTTCAGACATGGGACTCAGGGCACCAGGGCGTCAGTCATGAATTGGAAGTTGTCGAGGAACCACGTATCCAGTACCGGCTCCAGCACCGGGATGGACACCAGCATCAGTGTGAAGCCGACCAGGATGGTGAGTGGGAAACCCACCGCAAAAATATTGAGCTGCGGCGCGGCGCGGGTCACCACGCCGAGGGCGACATTGACCAGCAACACGCCAGCCACCACCGGCAGTGAAATCAGCACGCTGCTGGCGAACATGCCGCCGCACCACAGCACGATTTCGAACAGCCGATCGACCGGCAGGATCTGGGTGCTGATGGGCAACACCAGAAAGGAGCCGGCCAGCAGTTCGATCATGACCAGGTGGCCGTCGACGGCCAGGAATATGAGCGTCGCCATTATCAGGTAGAACTGACCGACCACCGCGACCTGTACGCCGTTCTGCGGATCCACAGTGGACGCAAAGCCCAGGCCCATGGTGGTGGCGATGGTCTGGCCCGCCATGACCACGGCGGCGAATACCGCCTGCAGCAGCAGACCCAGCACCACGCCGGCCAGCACCTGCTGCAGCAGCAGGATGAATCCGTCGGCTGACAGCAGTACCACGTCCGGGGCCGGTACCGTGGGGGCGATCATCAGCGCCAGCAGCATGGCCAGCACCACCCGGCTGCGTACCGGGATGGAGCGCGCACCGAAGAAGGGCGCGGCCAGGAACATGGCGCTGAAGCGCACGAAGGGCCAGAGAAAGCTTGCGATCCAGGCAAAGATGTCTGCGCTACTCAGGGTCATGGCTCAGCCGATCAGGTTGGGAATCTGTTCGAACAGCTGTTGGCAGAAGTACACCCAGCTGTTGACCATCCACTGGCCGGCCAGGGTCAGCGCGACCACCAGGGCCACCAGCTTGGGGATGAAGCTCAGGGTCTGTTCCTGGATCTGGGTGGCTGCCTGGAAGATACCGATCAGCAGGCCGACGGCCAGGGCGGACAGCAGCAGCGGGGCGGCCAGCATCACCGTGAGATACAGCGCCTCGCGCCCGACCTGGAGTACGGTATCTGCGTCCATGGCCTAGAAACTCGCCGCCAGGGTGCCCATGACCAGCGCCCAGCCGTCCACCAGCACGAACAGCATCAGCTTGAAGGGCAGGGAGACCAGCATCGGCGACAGCATCATCATGCCCATGGACATGAGCACGCTGGCCACAACCAGGTCGATGATCAGGAACGGAATGAAAATCAGGAAGCCGATCTGGAACGCGGTCTTGAGTTCGCTGGTCAGGAAGGCTGGCAGCAGTACCCGGAACGGCAGGTCTTCTGCGGTGGCCACCGGTGCCATGCCCGCCAGTTCGGTGAACAGGGCGACGTCATTGTCGCGGGCCTGCCGGGTCATGAAATCGTGGAACGGCATGCTGGCGGCCTGGGCCGCTGCCTCGAATCCCATCTCGCCGTCCATGTAGGGCTTGAGGCCGCTTGAGTAAGCGATCTCGAATACCGGCGCCATGATGAACAGGCTGGTGAACAGGGCGAGCCCGACCAATACCTGGTTCGACGGCGTCTGCATGGTCCCGAGGGCCTGCCGCAGGATGGCCAGTGTTACCACGATGCGGGTAAATGAGGTCATGGAGATGAGCGCCGCGGGCAGCAGGCTCAACACTGTCATCATCAGCAGGATATTGAGGCTGGTGCTGTAGCTCTGGCTGCCGTCTGCGCCGTCGGTCAGGGTCAGCAGCGTGATGCCCTGCTCCTGGGCGAGCCCCGGGGAGCTGAACAGCAGGGCCGCGATTCCGAGCATGAGCAGGTTCAGGGATTTCATCGCTCTGCGCTCCCGTTCAGGGACTGCATGAGCTGGGCGAAGCCGTTGGCCTGTTCCCGTGTCTCCAGCAGCTCCTCGGGCAGTTCGTCGAAGACGTGCAGCGGGGTAATGTTCTGGGCGGTGGCGGCGACCAGGATGTGTTTGTCGGCGACCTTCAGCAGCAGCACTCGCTCCCGGGCCCCGAGGCTCAGGCTGCTGATGACTGAGAGCAGCTGGTTGTTGCCTCCAAAGCCGCCCTGCATGCGGCGCAGGACGCGGGTCAGTACGAAGATCAGGGCCAGCACCAGTACCAGTCCCAGCAGGGTTTCCAGTAGCTTGCCGCCGCTGAGTGCCTGGAAGCCGGCGTCCTCTGCCGCGGCAGCGCCGCCGGCAAGCAGCAGGCCGGCAGCCGGCAGTAGCGCCCGTAGCCGTCTCATGACTCCTCCTCGGGGTGGATGATGCTGAGGCCCACGCGCTTGTCGATCTCGCCGACCCGGGCGGTGAATTTCTTGACCCCGTTGACGGTGACGTCAACGATCTCCGGTGAGCCGATCGGGATCACGTCGCCGCGGCTCAGCTGCAGCAGCTGTCGCAGGGGCAGCTCCACGCCGCTGACCACGCCGGCGACGGTGGCATTGAAATCCCTGGCCCGGGCGCGGAGCAGTTCGCGCCGGTCGCCGGGGTGTTCGGGTTCGACGTGGCCGCTGCCGAACAGGGCCTCCACCAGGTTCGAGCACATGACCATGCAGAGCTCGCCGCTGCCGCCGTCGTAGCTGATGCTGTAGCGGCGAATCATCACCACGTCATCGGCATCGAAGACGTTGCTGGCCTGGGGGTTGTGTTCGCTTTCACAGAGGTTCAGGGTCTGGCCTTCGAGCTGGCGCCAACCCTTGCGCACGGCTTCGAGAATGGTGTCGAGGCCGAGCTGTAGCACGCGCTGTTCGGTGGCCGAGAAGCCGCGGGAATTGATCGCCACCCGGCGACCCGGGCCGCCAAACAGGCTTTCCACCAGGCTGTAGACCAGGCTGGCGTCCATGGCGATCATCAGGATGCTGCCGGCCGGTTCCAGTCGGAAGCTGCTGAGCCCGGTGGGTAATTCCAGGCTGTCGATGTAGTCGCCGAAGCGCAGCGTTTGCACGCCTTCAACAGCGACACGGGTGCGCTTGTGCAGCAGGCCCAACAGGCGCTGGCTCAGGCAGCGGGTCAGGTTCTCGTCAACCAGGCTCAGCTGCTTGCGCCAGCCGCTGAAGCGCTGGTTGATCAGGCTCAGGTCGCAGGGGAGCGGTCCGTCAGCGTCGGCTGCGGCGCCGTCCTCTGCGTCGGTCAGCAGTGCGTCGACTTCGTCCTCGGAGAGCAGGTCACTCATGGTTTACTCCAGCATGTCGCCACTGTCAGTGGAGAGGTTGATTTCGCCGCCGTCGGACAGCTTCTGAACGATCTCGACGATTTCTTTCTGGGCTTCCTCGACGTCGGATACCTTGACCGGGCCCAGGCTTTCCATGTCGTCGCGGAAGATATCGGCGGCCCGCTTGGACATGTTCTTGAATACCTTCTCCTTCACTTCTTCGTCGGCGCCCTTCATGGCCAGCGCCAGGCGATCGGTGGGCAGCTCTCGCAGCACCACCTGGAAGTCGCGGTCCGGAATCTTCGCCATGTCTTCGAACACGTAGCGCTTTTCCTGCACCCGGTTGGCGAGTTCCTCGTCAACGGCGCGCACGCGCTCCATGACCTGTTCCTGCATGTCGACATTCATGGCGTTTAGAATGTTGGCCACTGCCTTGAGGCCTTCGGTGGCGGAGTGTTGCTTGGTGACCACTCCATCTACCTGCTGCTGCAGCGACAGGTTGAGTTCGCTGAGGGCTTTGGGGTCTACGCTGTCCAGGGACGCCATGCGCACCATCACCTCGGTAGAGGCCTCCTCCGACAGCAGTGGCAGGACGTCAGCCGCGAGCTCCGCCGGCAGGTAGGACATCACGATGGCCTGGATCTGCGGGTGCTCGTTCTCGATCATGCCGGCGATCACCCGGGGCTCCATGTTGCACAGGGCTTCCAGCGCACGGGTATCGGCACCCATGCTTATTTTGCTGAGAATGCCCACGGCCCGTTCTTCACCCAGCGCGTTGGTGATGACCTTGCGGGTGTATTCGCCGGGGGATACCCGGATGGCGCTGTCGCTCTGGTACTGGTTGATAAAGTGGTTGAGCACGCTGCCCACTGCCTGGCCGTCGACCTTGTCGATCTCGGTCATGGCGGCGCCGATTTTCTGGATGTGCTCCGGCTTGAGCTGGCGCAGGACCTGTGCGGCCTTGTCTTCGCCCAGTACCAGCAGTAGCTGTGCCGCCCGCTGGGTACCGTTCAGGTCCTGGTCGAGCGCCATCGGCGGAGTCGTGTCTGCAGCTGCTTCCATGATGTCTTCCTGTCCCGCTTTCTCTGTTCTTCTCGTGTTTGCAGTAGGTCGCCGGATTATTGACGCCAGCCTGCAGGTCCTGTCTCAAATTCTTCCGGGGTGTCAAAAAAACGTTATTTCCCCGCCGTAAGCCCCGTATTCAGGGCTTCCGCAGGGGTAGTTGCAATATGCTTGCCAACATCTGTGAATAGCGCTGCGAGCCAGTGTTTTCGCGGCTAAAGGCCCCGCCCGTACGGTCGATACAGAAAACGGAGACTCACGCCAAGGAGCAGCCCTTGCCACTGTCTACTAACGGGACCAACCGACTGAGCGCGGTAGCGGCCACTTCACTGGGACGACAGCCACCCGGTGATGCGCCGTTCCGTGCCGGCCAGCTGTATCGCGCCACGGTCGAGTCCAAAGAGGCCGACGGTGGCTACATGCTGCGGGTGGGTAACCAACTGCTGCGGCTGCCACCGGGGCCGACGCTGCTGGCTGGGCAGGAACTGCTGATCCGCATGACTGCGGCGAGCGGCCAGCCCAAGTTCACGGTGATGCGCATTCTGCCGCCGCCGCGGGATCCGGCGGCCAATGTGGTCAACGAGGCGGTACTCAGTGCCCTGCAGGGTATGGCAACCCGTCAGCAGCCGCTGTCCGGCCTGTTGGCCTGGTTGCAGGCCGGAGGCCGCGCCGCCCCGGAGGCCAGCAGCCTGCTGGCGTTGTTTTCAAGTCCGGACGAACTGGTGCAGCCCGAGCGACTGCAGGGTGCCATCCGCGACAGCGGCCTGCTGCTGGAGGCGCGGCTGGCTGCGGCGGCCTGGAATCCCGCGATGATTGCCGGGGCCCTGGAAAAGGACTTCAAGCTGCTGCTGTGGCGGCTGCTGAGCCAGGGCGGCGGGCTCGCCGATGGTCTTGAAGAGATGCTGGACGGGCTGCTGTCCCATATCAGCCTGCGCCAGCTGCGGGCGATACGCCATGCCGAGGACGGCCATTTCTACTGGAGCCTGGATGTTCCGCTGGCCTGGGGCGACCGGCTGCTGCCGATCAGCATTACCCTGCGCCAGGAGGGCGGCCTGGTGGCGGACGCCGACGAGGAGGCCAGTTGGGAGGTCGAGTTCTCCCTGGATGCCGAGCCCCTGGGGGCGCTGCAGGTACGCCTGTTCCTCAAGCAGCAGCAGCTCTCGGTTTCCCTTGAGGCCGAGCGGCCGGCGACGGTTGATGCCTTGCAGTCTGAGATCGAAACCCTGTGGGATACCCTGGGTTTACAGGGCTTCAGCGTCGAGACGGTAGTAGCGCGCCCGGCCCAGCGTGAGGCCCGATCGAACTCAGCCGGGGAATTCAGCGCTGTGTCGGCGCTGGGTACGCGACTGTGAATTCCTCCGAGGAACTGCGGCGGGCGGCGGCCCTGGCCTACGATGGCCGCACGGCACCCAGGCTGGTGGCGGGCGGCAGCGGGGTGCTGGCGGAAGAGATCGAGGCACTGGCGCGGAAGCACGGCATTCCCGTGGTCCAGGACCCCAAGCTCAGTGCGGTGCTGAGCGCCGTGCCGCTGGGCGATGAGATTCCCCCCCAGCTCTATGTGGCGGTGGCCACGGTGCTGGCATACGTTTTCAAGGTCTCCGGCCGCACGCCGGATGACCTCAAGGTCGCTGAGACCCCTGAATAGAGCGGTCCAGCCGCAGGTAGAAATCGGCGATACAGCACTCCAGCATCCGCAGCTCCGACTCGCGGAAGGGCCAGTTTCTGCTGACTTCGATAGTGCCCAGCGAGAGGCCGTCCCGCAGGGTAATGGTGTAGTCGCAGCGGTGGCCGCCGCGCTCGCCGGTCTGGTACTCAATGCCGGGAAAATCCGACTGGTAGCTGAAGCCCTCGTATTCGATGACCATATGCAGCGACAGCTCCAGGCGTTCGATGGCCTCCAGGGTCAGGCCGAGCTGCTCGGCGTAGCTGGATTCCGGTTCCACGGCCTGGGCAGATTCACTGATTGCGGCTGTAGTGTTCATGGTGCTTCTCTCCTCCGGCCGGGCGCCCGTTTTTCGGGTGTCTTCACGGCCAGTAGACGTCTGGTCTTTAGGAGATATAAAGCAATTGCCGTGCCAGTTTCTGGCGATCAGCCCTGTTTGACTGCGCTCTGGCGCAGCCCTTCGCGCTGCAGCGTGGCCATGCACTTCTGCATTTGCCGGCGCTGTGCCGGCGACAGGTCCTTGAAGGACAGGCTCAGTTCCTGGTGATCGCCCACCGGCTGGCTGTGGCAGACCTCGGCGTTGCACTCCAGGTCCAGCAGGTCGGCGACCCGGATGCGACAGCCCTCGAGGATGGCTCCGCGCGTCATGTCGATGTCGAAGCCGTCCAGCCGGGCCCGACAGCCGCCCTCGGAAATATTGATCAGTTCGCCCTCGCGAGCGCTGTGCGGCTCGCCGGCCAGGCGAATATGGCTGTCACGCCAGGCCAGGTTCACGCGGAACTGGCTGCGCAGCTGGTGGTAGAGCAATGAGTCGGGGATAGCCGTCTCGAAATAGCAGATGCCGGCATCGTCGGTGGGCGCCAGCGGCGCGGTGAAGACCAGTCGACAGCCGGGCGCCAGGCAGTGCACTTCGGCGGAATCCAGCTTGTAGTCCTGCCAGGTGGCGGGGGTGAGCTGGTGAAAGATCAGGGCAGCCTGGTCCTCAACGACGCGACTGATAGTGGTGCGCCAGACCTCTTCACTACCGCGCAGGGTGACATGGAACTCGAAACCTGCCTCCCGGGCGCGCTCCAGTATCTGCGCGATCCGGCCCGGACTGGTCACGGATTCCGCATCGGCGGGCATGGGTAAGATTTGCATGGCCGTGGGAACTCCGGGCCGGGTCAGGCGCTGCCGAGAAAGCGGGAGGCCTGTGGCGTGTGGGACTCGCCCAGCGACGTGTAGGCCGGGTTTTCGCTGTCGCCGCGCTGGGCAAACAGTTTGAGGGCCTGTTCAACGGATTGCAGCTGGCGCAGGTTGAGCTGGCCCAGCTGGCGGTTGCGGTCGCGGCAGGCGATGGCGTCCGCCTCGAAGCGCAGGTAACGGTCATGGAGGTCGCCGCTGCTGTCGAGCTCGGCCATGGCAGCCTTCAGCGCCTCCCCATGGCTGGGAAGCTGGTGAGCTTCCAGCCAGCTCAGTCGCTCACCGGTGGCCGCGTCCAGCGCCTCTACCAGGGCGGTTTTTTCTACCAGAATTTCGTCCAGCACCTGCTGGTTCGCCTTGCGCGAGCGCACCTCGGTAAATTCCCGCTCAACCAGCGCCGCCAGCTCGCCTAGCAGTGCATGCTCGGCGTCGATCAGCGTGGTCAGGCGCTGTGCCGTGGTTCCACTCATCGGGGCGGGCTTACAGCTCGGATTTCTTCTGCTGGGCTTCCTGCGACAGCATGCGCTCGGCGATCAGCTCGGCGTCGATCTTGTAGCTGCCGTCGGCGATAGCCTTGCGAATGGCATCCACCCGCTGGCTGTCTACCGCCGGGAACTCGGCGAGCTTTTCTTCGAGCTGCTGGAGTTGCCGGGCCTTGTCGGTCAGCTCCACGGAGTCGGCGCCACCGGCAGCTGGCGCGGTGGCGGCAGTGCGTGCCTCCTCCTCGCGCTGGGTGGTAACGCTCCGGTCCTGGGCGCCATACAGCGCCTGGATCGCATCACTGGTGGGTTTAATCTCACCGTTCATAATGTTTGCCCCTCACTGTGAGCGGGTATAGCTCTGGTTGTACAGGATATCGGCATTTGCCCGACAGACTTTAATCTTTTCAACAGGTTTTCTCGCATGTTGCACCTCACCCGGCCTAGTTAACGAGCACGCGGCCGTCATCCAGCACCACGCCCTCCAGCAGCCGCCCCGACTGGGTATTGCGCACCTTGATGGTGTCGCCAGCGGCGCCACCCGTCAGCGCGGTGCCACTCATGACTACTTCAATGTTATTGATCACTGACAACAGCAGGGTCGACTGGCCGCGGGCAATGGCCTGCGGATCATCGAGCATGCTCAGCCTCAGCGTGGTACCGGCGCGCAGGTTGCGGCGCAGTTGCTTGCCGACCGCGGCATCTACCGTACTCAGGGTGCCGCCATGCAGGGAGTCCGCGGGGCGCTTCTCCAGGCGCAAGTCACTTGCTGTAAGCACCGTGCCGCGTGCCGTCGTGTCGCGCAATACCACGGTGTTCACCGAGGCTTTGACTTCTACCGGCACGTACAGGGTCCAGGGTTTGGGGGTGTGACAGCGCACACCCACCGTGGTGCGGCCGACGCTGCGCCCCGGTGAGGCGAAGGTGTCGAGGGCGTGCCCGCAGGCCTGCAGCTTGAGGCGGGTATCCAGTGACAGCGCCCGCGTCTGGATATCACGATAGCCCTGGCGCTGTGCATCCGAGCGCGCATGTTGCTCGGCGGCGCCGGCGATGGCGGCAATACTCTGCACTTCCGCCGCGGCAGAGCCAGCTGCGCACAGGGCGCCCGCGCAGAGCAGGGCAGTCGTCAATTGTCGGATAGCACTCATATTGTTTCGTTGTATTCCTAATCGATGGTCGCGACCCGAAGTCGGCAACGCTCACTTGTCCCCAATATGAATGCAATTCGCGTGCCACTAAATATATGGCCGGTAACCCCCACCTTGCCCGGAAATAGCCCCCGGCGGCGGCAAAGGCTTGCCGTTTGCCGGGAATTCGCTTGCCGCCGGGCACGGTTTTCAAACGTCGCGAAAATCATAACTCTTTGAAAATATTGAATAAAGTAATTCTGGCACAGGCTTTGCGATGTACTGGGCGAACGCAACACGCTAACGAGTGCCATGAACTGGATTGACCACAACCTCGACCTTCACGCCCGCTCCATGATGGTTCGTACCGCCAGGGCGGAGGTGATTGCCGGCAACATCGCTAATGCCGACACGCCGCGCTACAAGGCCAAGGATGTCGATTTCGCCGCTGCCCTCGAGGCGGCGGGCGGTTCCGGCGGGCTGCGCACTACCCACAGCCGCCATATCGGCGGGGTAGACCGCGCCTCCGGGGCTGTTTTCGAACGCGAGGACCCGCGGGTCGGCCCGGACGGCAACAACGTGCATATGGAAGTCGAAAAGGCGGACTACGCCGAGAATGCCGTCAAATTCCAGGCAAGTGCACAGTTTTTTGACGGTTCCCTGCGCGGTCTGCGCAAGGCCCTGACGGGAGAATAGTGATGAGCCTGATGAACATTTTTGATGTATCCGGCAGCGCCCTGACCGCCCAGAGCATCCGGCTGGACGCGGTATCGGCCAATATGGCCAATGCCGGTGTGGTGTCGCCGACCGAGAACGGCGCCTACCGCGCCCGCCTGCCCGTGTTTGCCACCGTGTTTGCCAACGTCGGCAACGATGCGGTGGCCGGCGTCGAGGTCAAGGAAGTGGTGCAGAGCAAGGTGCCGATCGAGAGCCGCTATGAGCCCGGCCACCCGATGGCTAATGCAGATGGCTTTGTCTACGACAGCAACGTCAACCTGGTGGAAGAGATGGCCAACATGATGGCGGCCTCCAAATCCTACACCTCCAACGTCGAGGTGATGATCACCTCCCGCGAGCTGCTGCAGCGCACGCTGTCGCTGGGTAGCTGAGGAGCGCAACTGTGGAAGCAATAAATTCCCTCGAAGGCCTGTTTCCCAGCGTTGATAACGCTGCGAGCGCGCGTACCGACAACCAGCTTGCCCAGCAGGACTTCTTCAAGCTGATGGTCGCCCAGCTCGAGAACCAGGATCCCTCCGACCCGATCGACAATGGCGAGTTCCTGGCGCAGATGGCCCAGTTCTCGGCGGTCGATGGCATCTACGGGCTGCAGGCGAGCTTCAATAGCCTGGCAGACACCATGCAGCGCAACCAGGTGGCTGACGCCGCCGCCCTGCTGGGGCGCGATGTGCTGTTTGACGGTGGCAGCGCCAGCCTGGCAACGGGCGCCGGCCTGGAAGGCCAGGTGGTCACAGCTGCAGCTGCCACCGGTGTCACCCTGCGGATTATGGACGCCAGCGGCACCACCGTGGCGACCCGTTCGCTGGGTAACCTGGGTGCTGGCAGTAACGCCTTTCAATGGGATGGCACCACATCGGATGGGCAGGCCGTGCAAGCCGGCCAGTATCGGGTGTCAATTACCGGCGCTATCAACGGTGTAGAGCAGAGCCTGCCGGTCAAGCTCTATGGCCGCGTGGACAGTGTGGGCGTTGACCCGCTGAGCCGCGAGCTGTCGCTACAGCTTGCCAACGGCGCCAGCCTGAGCCTGTCGGACGTATCTGAATTCAAGTGAGAAATCGTCGCCCCGGAAGCGACAGAGGAGAACTATCATGGGTTTTGACACTGCAGTATCCGGCCTTCGTGCCGCCAGCACCAACCTGAGCATCATCGGCAACAACGTGGCCAACGCCAGCACCACGGGCTTCAAGTCGTCCCGCGGTGATTTTGCTGACGTCTACGCCACCGCTGGCATCGGCGCCAACGCCAACGCCATCGGCCAGGGTGTCGCGCTGGCGCGGATTAACCAGTCGTTCTCGCAGGGCACCCTGAGTGTTACCGAGAACTCCCTGGACATGGCCATCAACGGCGACGGCTTCTTCACCCTTAACGACAACGGCTCGCTGCTGTACAGCCGCGCCGGCGCCTTCGAGGTCGACCGGGAGGGCTACGTGGTGAACGCCCAGGGTCACCGCCTGGTGTCCTACGTGACCGACGATGCCGGGCTTGCCACTGGCCAGACCGAAGACCTGCGGATCGATGCTTCGCTGATCCAGCCCAGTGCCACCAACCGGTCGGACCTGCTGGTCAATATCGATTCGCGCGTCACACCACCCACCGTGGCCTGGGGTGGCCCCTATGATGCTTTTGCAGCGCCCCCCACGGCGCCCACCCCTGACATGTACAACGCTTCTACTGCCTTGACGGTCTACGACAGCCTTGGCAATTCACATGTCCAGAGCCTGTTTTTTGTGAAGACCGCCACCCCCAACGAGTGGCAGGTGCACACCATGATCGATGGGGTCACCACATCGGGCCCGGATACCGTGACTTTTGACGACTCCGGCCAGCTGCCCGCGGCCTCGCTGCCATTGCAGATCAATATTGCCGGCTGGACGCCGCTCGATCCCCTGGGCAACCCCAACGGCGCTGCGGTACAGCCGCTGGTCATCGACCTGTCCAGCAGCACCCAGTTCGGCAGTGATTTTGCGGTCAACAGCGCGGTGCAGGATGGCTATACCACGGGCCAGCTGCGCAACGTGGAAGTCGGTGACTCCGGCGTGGTATTCGCGCGCTTCACCAACGGCCAGTCCCGTGCCCTGGGGCAGGTGGCGCTGACCAGCTTCCCCAACCCGCTGGGCCTGCAGCCGCTGGGTAACACCTCCTGGGCGGAAACCTTTGCCTCCGGACAGCCCACCCTGGGTGCCCCGGGCTCATCAGGTCTCGGAGTAGTGCAGTCCGGCGCGCTGGAGGACTCCAATGTGGAGGTGACCGAACAGCTGGTGGACATGATCGTGGCGCAGCGGGATTTCCAGGCCAATGCCCAGGTAATCCAGACCGAAGATGCCATCACCCAGACCGTTATTAACCTTCGTTAAACGCTGAGCCGGGAGAGCCATCATGCGTGAGATGCTGTTGCTGTCGATGCGCGGAGCGCGAGACATCGTTCGTCGCCAGGAAGTGGTGATGAACAACCTTGCCAACGTCAGCACCGACGGCTTTCGCCGCGAAATCGCCCACATCCGCCAGGACAGCGACGGTCAGGTGCGCCGCAATACCGGCCCGGACCTGACTCCGGGATCGGTACGCAGCACCGGTCGCGACCTCGATGTGGCGGTGTCTGGCGAGGGCTGGATGGCTATTGCCGCTCCGGATGGCACCGAGGCCTACAGCCGCCGCGGCGATCTGCGGGTGGACGAATTCGGCCAGCTGATGAACGGCGCCGGCCACCAGGTACTTGGCAACGGCGGCCCCATCAGCTTACCGCCGTACTCCCAGCTGGAAATCGGCACCGACGGCACCGTGTCCATTCTGCCCGAGGGCCAGACACCCAACACGCTGGTGGTAATCGACCGCATCAAGCTGGTGAATCCAGCGGAGCAGCAGCTGGTGCGCGGCGAGGACGGTTTGTTCCGCCTTGAGGGCGGCGCTATTGCCGACGCAGATGCCGGCGTGCGCCTGCTGTCGGGCTCACTCGAGGGCAGCAATGTCAACGCCGTCGAGTCGCTGGTCACCATGATAGACCTGGCGCGCTCCTTCGAGACCCAGGTGCAGATGATGAAACTTTCCAAAGAAAAACAGGAACACCTGGCGCAGCTGGTCAAGCTGCGCTAGCCCCGGACCGAGAGGACTGAGACATGAACCAGGCACTGTGGATTTCCAAGACCGGGCTCGATGCCCAGCAGACCAAGATGGCGGTGATCGCCAACAACCTCGCCAATGCCAGTACGGTCGGCTACAAGCGCGGTCGGGCGGTCTTTGAAGACCTGCTCTACCAGAACTTCCGCCAGGCCGGTGCCTCCTCCTCGCAGGACACGCTGATTCCTTCCGGGATGATGATCGGTACCGGCGTGCGCACGGTGGCCACCGAGAAGGTTTTCAACCAGGGCAATGTGACCCAGACCGACAACCAGCTCGACGTGGCCATCGAGGGCCGCGGCTTCCTGCAGGTATTGCTGCCTGACGGCAACCTGGCCTTTACCCGCGACGGTTCCCTGCAGATCAACGACCAGGGCCAGCTGGTGACCGCCAGCGGCTACAACCTGCAGCCGGCCATCACCATTCCGCCGGATGCGCTGTCGGTCACTATCGCCAAGGATGGCACCATCAGTGCCAGCCTGCCGGGCGGTGGCGGTGCCAGCCAGCTCGGCACCCTGCAGCTTGCCAACTTCGTGAATCCCGCCGGCCTTGAGCCGACCGGCCAGAACCTGTTCCTGGAATCCAATGCCAGCGGTGCCCCGCAGGTAGGAAATCCAGGGCTTAACGGCCTGGGAACCCTGCTGCAGGGTTTCGTGGAGAGCTCCAACGTCAACGTGGTCGAAGAGCTGGTCAACATGATCGAGACCCAGCGCGCCTACGAGATGAACAGCAAGGCGATCTCCACCAGTGACCAGATGCTGCAGTACGTCAGCAACAACACCTGAGGCTTCGGTTCATGATATTTAGCAAGGGATTGTCAGCCGCAGCAGTACTGCTAAGTGCCGCTTTGGCCACCGGCTGTGCCAGCCCCCAGGTGGGCCCGCCGCCGGAGTATGTGCCGCCATACAACCTCTCACAGGTACCTCCCAAGCCTTTGGACGGACGCATTTTCCAGGACGGCCGTGAGCTGAGCCTGTTCCAGGACGTCAAGGCGCGCCAGGTGGGCGACATTCTCACCGTGGTGCTGGCGGAACAGACCCGCGGTACCAAGTCGGCAGATACTGCCATCGACAAGAGCACCAGCAACGATATCTCGGTGCCCGAGGTCGGCGGTGAGCGCTTCGGCAAGCTTGGCGCGAACCTGTCCTCGGAGTCGAGCTTCTCCGGCGAGGGGTCCAGCGCGCAGAGCAACAGCCTGGACGGCCGCATCACCGTGGTGGTCACCGAGGTGTTGCCCAGCGGCAACCTGGTGGTGCAGGGCGAGAAGTGGATCAAGATCAACCAGGGCGATGAATACGTGCGCCTCAGTGGGCTGGTGCGGCCGGAAGACATTGATACTTTCAATACCGTGCCCTCGACCCAGGTGGCGGATGCGCGTATTTCCTACGGCGCCAATGGCGCCGTGTCCGAGGCCAACTCAGTGGGCTGGCTGTCGCGCTTTTTCATGAGCCCCATCTGGCCTTTCTAGGGAGATCACCATGCGAGTTTTCGTGCTGATATTGAGTTTGCTGCTGCCGCAGGCAGGCCTGGCTGAGCGCATCAAGGATCTGGCGAGTATCGCCGGGGTGCGGGAAAACCAGCTGGTCGGCTACGGGCTGGTGGTCGGCCTGCCCGGTAGCGGCGACCAGACGGTACAGACACCGTTTACCGTGCAGAGCTTGCGCAACATGCTCAACAGCCTGGGCATCACGCTGCCGCCCAACCTCAACCTGCAGCTCAAGAACATCGCGGCGGTGATGGTTCACGCCACCCTGCCGCCCTTTGCCCAGCCCGGGCAGACCATTGACGTCACCGTGTCTTCGATCGGTAACGCCAAGGGGCTGCGCGGCGGGGCGCTGCTGATGACGCCCCTGCGCGGGGCCGACGGCAATATTTACGCCATGGCCCAGGGCAACCTCGTGGTAGGTGGCTTCGGAGCGGAGGGCAACGATGGCTCCTCGGTGACCGTCAATATTCCCACCTCCGGACGGATTCCCAACGGCGCCACGGTAGAAGCGCCGGTGGCCAGCCCCTTTGCGGTGGGCGACATCCTGACCCTGCAGCTCAATACGCCGGACTTCGGCACCGCCCGCAATCTTATGGACTCCCTGAACTCGACGTTCGGGGAAGGTACGGCGCTGGCGGTGGATGGCACCAACGTACGGGTGCGCGGTCCGGTGGACCCGGCGGCCCGGGTGTCCTTTGTGGCTGCGTTGCAGGATATCGAGGTGCAGCCTGCCACTGCCGCGGCGCGAGTGATTGTCAATTCTCGCACCGGCACGGTGGTTATCGGCTCGGAGGTGCGGATTTCGCCGGCGGCCATATCCCACGGCAATCTCACCGTCACCGTGTCGGAAGAGATCACCGCCAGCCAGCCGGGCGCCTTTGCCCGGGCGGGCGAGACGGCGATTCTCAACAATTCCTCGGTACGGATCGAAGAGGAGGACAACGGCATGTTCCTGTTCTCCTCCGGCGCGTCACTGGATGACCTGGTGCGCGCCGTCAACGAAGTGGGGGCGGCGCCGGGCGACCTGGTGGCCATCCTCGAAGCGCTCAAGCAGGTCGGCGCGCTGCGCGCCGAACTGATCGTTATCTAGGGAGCGGCCCTATGGCTATTGAAAACAACACCGCCTTTACCCCGATGGACTTTGCCGGCATGGCGGACCTGCGCGTTGAGGCGCGCAGCGGCGATGAGCAGGGCGCGCTCAAGGAGGCGGCCCAGCAATTTGAATCGCTGTTTGTGCAGATGATGCTGAAATCAATGCGCGATGCGGTCCCCGATGGTGGCCTGCTGGGCAGTCACAGCATGGATACCTACCAGGAAATGCACGACAAGCAGATTGCCCTGGATATATCCCGCCGCGGCGGGCTGGGCCTTGCCAATATGATCGAGGCTCAACTTCAGGCGAGATCGGTCGATATATCGAACACGGACAAGACTTGAGAGCGTAATGAAGCATGGCTGACCTGTTTGGTATAGGTACCTCGGCCCTGCGCGCTGCGCAGCTGGCACTCGATACCACGGGCAACAATATTGCCAACGTGAATACCGAGGGCTACAGCCGCCAGCGGGTAAACCTCGAGACGCTGCCGCCCCAGGGGTCTGGCTCGCGTTTTGTTGGCAGTGGCGTAAATGTCGCCTCGATCGAGCGTACCTACAGCCAGTTCATCGAGGGCGAAATGCTGCGCTACGGCTCCAGCAGCGCGCGCTACTCCGCCTTCAGCGGTATCAGCGCGCGCCTCGACCAGACCATGGGCAGCACCGGCAGCGCCATGAGCCAGGCCGTGGACGCGGTGTTTTCGGCACTGCAGGATGTGGCCAACAATCCCACCGGCGCGCCCGAGCGGCAATTTGTGCTGGGCGAGGCGCAGTCACTGGTGGCGCGCCAGCAGAGCCTTTACAGCGCCATGGACAGCCTCAACCTCGAGGTCAATGCCCGCATCAGCTCGACCGTGGGCGAGATCAACAGCCTGACCAGTGGCATTGCCAGGCTCAACGAACGCATCGCCGCGGCCTCGGCCGGTGGCGGTTCGCCCAATGACCTGCTGGATCAGCGCGATACCCTGGTGCGCCGACTGGCAGACAAGGCGGGCGTGACCGTCAATGAACAGCAAGATGGCGCCATCAACATATTCCTCGGCGGTGGCCAGGCCCTGGTCGTCGGCAGTCGCGCTGAGCGCCTGACCACGACCCCCGACAGCTATGACGCCTCGCGCCTCAACGTGGCAGTGGACGGTGTCAGCGGCAGCGTCACCGTCAACGGCTTTATCAACAGCGGTGAGCTGCGCGGCCTGCTCGACGTGCGCGAGGACGTACTGGATCCGGCCATTGACCAACTGGGGCTGCTGTCCGCGGGCATCGCCGATACCGTCAACCGCCAGAACGGCCTCGGCACCGACCTCAACGGCAACCTCGGCGGCGACCTGTTTGCAAGCGTGAATGTGCCCGTGCTGGGCAATACCGCCAATACCGGCACGGCGACGCCAGCGGTGACCCTCAC
>JAAUXY010064213.1_pt1 | contig 38322 bp, 34 predicted proteins | sample 7278121 | NCBI WGS metagenome assembly JAAUXY01 (sample SAMN14350117, study PRJNA611818) | marine sediment metagenome | isolation source: surface marine sediment (1.8m) | place: French Polynesia: Moorea | collected 2018-08
GACGACAGGTAGTATTGTCGCTGTGCACACGGAGATCCGAAATGGCACTGAAACGCGCTCTGGTCGTAGATGATTCGAAGGTCGCGCGGGTTACTCTGCAAAAGCAGCTCGAGGCACACGACCTGGTCGTAGAGATGGCGGCTTCCGGCGAGGAAGCGCTCGACTTTCTGAGCACATACATGGTCGATGTCGTATTCATGGATCATGAGATGCCGGGCATGAACGGCCTTGAGGCCGTCAAGGCGATCAAGAGCAATCCACGAACGGCCATGATCCCCGTGATGATGTACACGGCGAAAGGCGGCGAACTGTACGTCAGCCAGGCGCGCGCGCTCGGTGCCGTCGACCTGCTGCCAAAACAGACAGAGCCCGGCGTCTTATTCAACATGTTGCTCAAGCTCGGTCTCGTTATCGATCGTCGCCATAGCCCCGGAGAAACCGACGACGCGGAAGCCACGCCGGAGCCAGCGGATCAAGAGCGCGACGAGACACCGGTCGGCATGCAATTGTCCGAATTGCTTGTGCGCATGCTGGAAGACCAGCACCTCGAACTTCGCTCGGAACTGCAAAGCGGCTTTCGCTATTTTGCAAAGCAGGTCGCGAGCGAGATCCAAGACCGACAAGAGGCTGAACGGGATGTACCGCAGCCCCAACCAGCCACCCCGATGCGCTGGCCCTTTCTGACGGGCGCACTCGCCATTGCCCTGCTAGCGGTGGCGTTGCTGCTCTTCGAGGCGCGCTCGGAGCGCGACGTGGCAAGAGAAGAGCTCGCGGCGCTGACGACGACTATTGACAGCGAGCGGGAAACGTCTATAGCACGCGAGGAACAGCTTTCGAGTAGCATCAACGAGGAACGGGCGCGTTCGGAGACGACAAATCGCGCAGCGCTGGACGCTCTCGCCTGGTCAATGAACCAGGCAGGCGCCACGCCTTACGGACAACCTCACCTGGATGACGTACGCGCCGATCAGCTGCGAGAGTTGCAGTGGCGGCTGCTCAATGCAGGGTTTGCGGGGACCGTGCGCGTCGACGTACATCTCGGAGAGTTTTGCCTGGTTACCGACGTTGCAGGCACTTATGAGCTGGCGGATCCCGACGCATCTATCGCGTCTTGCGCCTTCATCGGCCATCCGCTCGACAATTCGAACGTACTAAGCGACCGGCTCACGCCTGGCTTCGCGAGCTTCCTCGCCGAATGGCCGAACTCCGAAGCTACCGGAATCGAACTCGAGTTCATCGCCCGGCAGCGCGCCGATTCGGTCCGAAGAGTCCCGTATCCTGTCGCGCCGGTCACTGCCGGCGAATGGAATCGCATCGCCGCTGAGAATAACCGTGTGGAATTCTCATTGCTCGAAGCCGACTGACCGACGACCCGAAAAACACTGGGGCATTCGAACAGGTTTCGAGAGCCGATACCCCGGGAAACTCGCCCACAAGTGAGTTTACTGATATAAGTGGAACCCGCCCGAGATACGGTCCTTCCCGGTGAGGTGGAAACTGTGACAATTCGATCGCTGGTGCTCTTTGGGACGTTTCTGGCACTGCCTGCCACAATGATTGCAGCCGATCATCACGCCCCATATTGTCGCGGTTGTCAGCAGGAGCCCCTAGTCGTTGTCGAAACCAAAGACTGCGACGGAAATGCAGGCCTCGCGTCATTTCGTGCAGAACGAGTGTTCAAGGTTGAGGCCGGTAACTGCCGTGACCCGGAAGATTCCGACAAGCCACTCTACCAGGTAATGCTCAGGTCCCTGCTAGGTGCAGGCGATTACGACATAGTCTGGGTCGATGCCGCGGGTATGAAGGCGATTCAACATCAGCTCGAAGAGAATCGACGGGCGGCATTGCGCCGCCGTGATAGCTATCGGGCACCGGGCCGGCCGGATGAGGAAAGCTAGCAGACTGATGGACTCACTTCGAGGTTGCCCACCGTGAGTACGGGGCTCGAAAGCCCGTACCCCCTCCCAGAAAAGACCAGGCCTCTCCTCCGGTACGACTCTCAATGAGGGCTTAGCGCGACCGATCAGCTTTGTTTAGCTGACGCTCGATCATCGCCTTGAATCTCGGATCGTCCCGCACGCAATCGAAATCGGTGTCATTGTTTATCCAGTCGAGGTACGCGTCGCCGGCTCTGAATCGACGTTCAAGCAACTGAATGGCGGTTTCGACATCACCGCGCGCGCCATAGAAGCATGCGGCCATGTGAAGAACCGGTACATCGTCCGGCGCGAGCTCCAGCATCTTGTTGAGCCACTCTTCTGCACGCTCATGCTCACCAATCTCATCAAGGTTGCATGCGCCGAGTCCCCAGGCCCGCGTGTCGCCTGGATTAAGCGCCAAATGTGCTTCGGCACGCTTGATCTGCTCCCTCGCACAGACGTGTGATTTTTCTTTCTCTTCGATCTTCAGATATGCCGAGGCCGCCAATGACAAAGCCTGGTAGTCATCAGGGCGGACCTCTGCTGCCTGCTTGAACAGTTCGGCCGACTTGTTCATCTCGCCGGCCGCATAGCAGGCCCGGGCATACAGGTACCACGCCTCCCAGAGTAAGGGATCGAGTTTCAATGCCTGCTCAAATTCGCCGACCGCGCCTTCAAAGTCATTGAGCAACGAAAGCGTGAAACCTCGCGCGGTATGCGATTCCGCAAGATCGACTCCCAGATCAAGCGCTCGCTGACTGGCCTCGTCCGCTGTGAGCAAGTGTTGCTCAGAGGCTTCCCACCACATGTACAGGAGGCAGGAGGAATTCGCGAGACCGGCCCAGGCTTTCGCATAATTCGGGTCTACCTCAATCGCGCTCTGAAACATCTCGCGCGCCTGGTGCTGATTGCCACGATCGTACTCATGGAACTTCTGCCGACCGCGCAGGTAAAAGTCGTATGCCTTCGGGCTGTCGGTTGCCTCGTGAACCTTGATATCGCCAGCCTCCCCTCGCGTGATCGCCGCTACAACCTGACTAGCGATCTCCGCCTGCACATCGAAGATGTCAGTAAGCTCTCGATCGTAGATTTCACTCCAGATATGCGCGTCATCCTCGGCGTCGATCAACTGCATCGTGATACGAACACGGTTGCCAGCCTTGCGTACGCTCCCCTCCAGCAGAATATCGACGTCAAGCGCAGCGGCGATATCCTTGGCTATCTTCTGCGTGCCCCGAAACGCAAAAGACGAAGTGCGGGATGCGACGCGAAGTGCGGGCAGCTTGGCGAGGAGATTGAGAATTTCCTCCGCAATACCGTCGCTGAAGTACACATTCTCGGAATCGCCGCTCATGTTGTCGAACGGGAGCACGGCTATGCCCTTGCGCTCCGGAGGACCCATCCTTACGGGCGTCGACCCGGATTTGATATGAGCAACGAATCGATAGCCGTATCGCGGCACGGTCTTAATTACCGCCGCATTCCTGACGTCGTCGCCGACGGCCTTGCGCAACTTCATGACGGCGCGTGTCAATGCCGTATCCGACACGATTGTTCCCCACACTACGTCCTGAAGTTCATCCTTGCCAATCGCACGATCGCGGTTGTTTATCAGGTAAATGAGAAGATCGAGCGTCTTTGGCTCAATGGCTACCTGCTCACCGTTGCGCGTGAGCTCGCGGCGGTCGGAATCCAGCAGGCAGTTGGCGAATGCCAGGGTCAAATGATTCTCCCTCAGTGCATTTGCCGATTATCGCAGAGACAGGGGCGTTTTGGACGAACCAGATTGCCAGGCTGGCAATTGGAAAGGATGGGATTGGATCAGCCGAAAGGGGCCCCAAAGGGCCCCTTGCCATATGCTGGCGGAGAGGGTGGGATGTACTTGCGCCTGCGGCGCTGCGTGGCTGACTGGCAGCTTCGCTGCTGCGTCAGTCGAACAGGGCTCGAAAGCCCATACCCTCTCCCAGAAAAGACCAGGCCCCACGAGGGGGCCTGGTGTTTTTCTGGCGGAGAGGGTGGGATTCGAACCCACGGTACGCGTAAAGCGCACACCTGATTTCGAGTCAGGCCCGTTCGACCACTCCGGCACCTCTCCGCATGTCGTAGCTGTATTCTGGCAGACGCCTACGGCGTCAGCACACCTGATTTGATTCGCCCCCTGCGGGGGCTCACCCTGCGGGCGTACTCGCTTCGCTCGTACGTCCAAACCGGCTTCGCCGGTTTAGTCGAGTCAGGCCCGTTCGACCACTCCGGCACCTCTCCTGCTCGACAGCGAGGGCAGCGGATTGTACGCAAACCCCGGTGTGTTGGCCAGAATTGGCGGCCGTTCGGATGACGCCGGTGGCGCACTGCGGTAGCCTGTTCAGCTCGACGACGGGAGACGCCACTTGCGGGTTTTGTTGTACATAACTCTGGCATCGCTGATCGGCACCTGTTCCTCGCCGCCTCCATTGCTGGACCAGGTGCTCGAAACCGGCGAGTTACGCGTAGTGACGCGCGACAGTCCCACGTCGTTCAGTCTTGGTCCCGACGGGCCGTCCGGCCCGGAGTTCGATCTCGTCCAAAGCTTCGCCGACGACCTGGGTGTCGCGCTCGTCGTCGAGACAGTCGATAACGTATCGGAAATACTGCCTCGGCTCATGTCCGGCGAGGCCCACATGGCGGCTGCGGGTTTGTCCATTACCGAATCCCGCCGGGAGTTCCTGCATTTCGGGCATCCGTACGAGCGCGTCGACATGCACCTCATTTACAAGCTCGGCACGGGCAGACCCCGCTCGATCGAAGACGTCGTTGGCCGCTCGATCGAAGTGTTGTCCGGCACGAGCCACGCCGACATGATGGCAGCCTTGCAGGAAGTCTACCCCGCGCTCGAATGGGCCGAGAACGCCGATGTGGAGGTTGCCGACCTGCTCGCCCGTGTCGCCGAAGGCGAACTGGATTTCACCGTTGCCGACAGCTCCGACTTCGCCATCCAGCGTCACTTTTATCCGGACCTGAGGGTGGCGCTCGATCTCGACATCGGCGATCCGCTTGCGTGGGCCTTTCCGAAGGGGTCCGGCGATTCCTTGCTCGCGCGTGCAGACGAATTCCTGATCGCCTCGGATCGCGCCGGCCTGCTGGCGCAGGTGCACGATCGCTACTACGGCCATACCAAGCAGTTCGACTACGTAGGCACACGCAACTTCATTCGACATTTCGAGAGTCGCTTACCGCGTTATCGTCAGATGTTCGAGGAGGCCGGGCGCGAGTGGGGCGTCGACTGGCGCCTGCTCGCCGCCATCGGCTACCAGGAGTCTCACTGGCGCGCGGGCGCCGTATCGCCGACGGGTGTCCGCGGCATCATGATGCTGACCGAGGCGACGACCGAGTACCTCGGTCTCGACGATCGCACCGACCCGCGACAGAGTATCTTCGGTGGCGCCCAGTACTATGCCCGGCAGACCGAACGCGTTGCCGACACCGTCGATGAACCCGACCGCACCTGGATGGCACTCGCCGCTTACAACGTTGGGTTCAATCACGTCAAGGACGCGCGCACGATCGTCGAATGGCAGGGCGGCAACCCGGACCTCTGGCTCGACCTCAGGAAAGCCCTGCCGCTGCTCGCGCAGCGCAAATGGTACGAGCGGGTACCCTACGGCTATGCGCGCGGCTGGGAGCCGGTGCTGTACGTGGACAACATACGCAGCTACTACAACATCCTGAAGTGGCTGACGGCCGGTGAGCAGTCGGAAGACGAGCTGATCGAGGAAGTGCCGATGGAGGCGCTGCCGGTGAGGAAGCCGGAGGAGCAGGCAGAGAGCGCTTAGTTTGTGGGAGGGCCGTCCCCGGCCCGAATCGCGGCGAGACGCCGCTCCCACAGGCCGCTCCTACAGGCGTTTTTCTTTGAAAAAGTCGGAGAGCAGCGCCCCGCACTCATCGGCGAGCACTCCGCCGTTGACCTCGAAGCGATGATTGAACGCCGGGCTGTCGCTCAGATCGATGACACTGCCCGCGGCACCTGCCTTGTCGTCGTATGCGCCGAAGACGAGACGTGTGATGCGTGCCTGGACCATCGCACCCATACACATTGCGCAGGGCTCGAGCGTGACATACAGCGTCGCGTCGGTCAGTCGATAGTTGCGCTGCTCTCTTCCCGCCGCGCGCAGCGCAACGATTTCAGCATGTGCGCTGGGATCGCTATCGGCCGTCGAGCGGTTGTGGCCGGTCGCTACGATTTCTCCGCCGGAGACGACGACGGCACCGACCGGAACCTCACCGGCCTCGCGCGCAAATTCCGCTTGCGCGAGTGCCGCCTGCATCGCGGTAACGTCTGCATCGGACCAGGGTGAGCCCACCTACTCCCACTCGATGGTCGCCGGCGGCTTGCCGGAGATGTCGTAAGTCACGCGCGAAATGCCGTCGACCTCGTTGATGATGCGCAGGGAGACGTGCTCGAGAAACTCGTAGGGCAGCCGCGCCCAACGTGCCGTCATGAAGTCGATGGTCTCGACTGCGCGAAGCGCGATGACGTATTCGTAGCGGCGGCCGTCGCCCATGACGCCAACCGACTTGACCGGGAGGAACACGGCGAAGGCCTGGCTCGTTTCGTCGTAGAGTTTGTGCGCGTGCAGTTCTTCGATGAAGATGTCGTCCGCGAGCTGCAATTTCTCGGCGTACTGGGGCTTGACCTCGCCGAGTATGCGCACGCCGAGTCCCGGTCCCGGAAACGGGTGCCGGTACACCATCTCGCGCGGCAGGCCAAGCTCGATGCCGATTTTGCGTACCTCGTCCTTGAACAGCTCACGCAGCGGTTCGACGAGTTTCATGCGCATTTTCTCGGGCAGGCCGCCGACGTTGTGGTGCGATTTGATGACGTGCGCCTTGCCGGTCTTCGCACCCGCCGACTCGATGACGTCGGGGTAGATCGTGCCCTGCGCCAAGTACTCGATGCCCTCGAGCTTGTGCGCCTCCTCGTCGAAGACCTCGATGAACAGGCCGCCGATAATCTTGCGCTTTTCCTCCGGGTCGCTGACGCCCTCGAGCGCCGCGAAAAACCGGTCGGCCGCATTGACCCGTATCACGTTGATGTGCATGTGCTCGGCGAAGGTCTCCATGACCTGGTCGCCCTCGTTGTGTCGCAACAGGCCGTGGTCGACGAACACGCAGACGAGCTGGTCGCCGATGGCCTCGTGCAGCAGCGCGGCAACCACCGACGAATCCACGCCGCCGGAGAGCCCGAGCAGCACTTTGCCGTTGCCGACCGTGCCGCGCACGGTCTCGATTGCGTCGCTCACGATATTGTCCGGTGTCCAGTCGCCCGCGCAGCCGCAGATATCGCGTACGAAACGGCGAATGATTTCCTGGCCCTGCAGCGTGTGGGTCACCTCGGGATGAAACTGCACGCCGAAGAAGTTGCGCTCACTGTCTTCCATGGCCACAAGCGGCGAATTGGGGCTCGACGCCGTCGCCCGGAAACCCGGTGGCAACGCTTCGACGCGATCGCCGTGACTCATCCAGACCTTGAGCATGGCATGGCTGGCCTCGTCGCTGAGGCCGTGGAACAGCCTGCAGTCCTCGGGCTCGATTTCCGCGTAGCCGAACTCGCGATGGGCCGACGCCTCGACGCTGCCGCCGAGTTCCGCAGCCATCGTCTGCATGCCGTAGCAGATGCCCAGCACGGGAACCCCGAGCTCGAACACCGCGTGCGACACGCGCGGCGGGTCATCGAGATTGACCGACTCGGGCCCACCCGAGAGGACGACGCCCGATGCGTCGAATGCCGCGATATCGGTATCCGACATGTCCCAGGGATGAATCTCGGAGTACACGCCGCATTCGCGGACACGACGGGCGATCAACTGCGTGTACTGGCTGCCGAAATCCAGGATCAGCAGCTTGTGTGCATGGATGTCCCGGGTCATGTCAGTTTTGCGAGCGGTAGTTCGGCGCTTCCTTGGTGATCGTCACGTCGTGTACGTGGCTCTCTCTCATCCCTGCCCCGGTCATGCGCACGAACTGCGGCTTGCTGCGCATCTCGTCGATGCTCGCGCAGCCGGTGTAACCCATCGCAGCCCTGACGCCGCCGATGAGCTGGTGGACGATGGCAACGAGCCCGCCTTTGTAAGCGACGCGGCCCTCGATGCCCTCGGGAACGAGTTTCCCGAGTTCGTCGGTCGGGTCCTGGAAGTAGCGATCCGCAGAGCCGGTCGAGCCGCCCATCGCCCCGACGGAACCCATGCCGCGGTAGGACTTGTAGGAGCGACCCTGGTAGAGCTCCACCTCGCCCGGGGATTCCTCGGTGCCGACGAACAAACCGCCGATCATGACCGCATGCGCGCCCGCAACGATCGCTTTGGCAATATCGCCCGAGTAACGGATGCCGCCATCGGCAATCAGCGGTACCCCGGATTTCTCGAGCGCTGCGGCGACCTCGGCGACGGCAGAGATTTGTGGCACGCCGACACCGGCGATCACGCGCGTCGTGCAGATCGAGCCGGGCCCGATACCGACCTTGACGCCGTCGGCGCCCGCTTCTGCAAGTGCTTCGGCGGCTGCGCCCGTAGCAATGTTGCCGCCTACGACCTGCATATCCGGGTAACTTCTTTTGATCGCGCGTACGCGGTCGATCACGCCCTTCGAGTGCCCGTGCGCCGTGTCGACGACGAGCACGTCGACCCCCGCCCCTACCAGCGCATCGACGCGATCGTCGGTGTCGCCGCCCGTGCCGACGGCTGCGCCGACGCGCAGCGCGCCCGACGAATCCTTGCAGGCCTGCGGGTAATCTTTGGCTTTCTGGAAATCCTTGGCCGTGATCATGCCTTTTAGCTTGAAATCGTCGTCGACGACGAGGACTTTCTCGATGCGGTGCTGGTGCAGCAGGGACAGGACTTCGTCCTTGTCGGCGCCTTCCCGGACCGTGACGAGCCGCTCCTGCGGGGTCATGACTTCGGAGACCGGCGCGTCCAGGCGCGTCTCGAACCGCAGATCGCGTCCCGTGACGATCCCGACGGTTTGTTTCTCGTTGACGACGGGTACGCCCGATATACCCATCGCGCGCGTCAGGTCGATGACCTCGCGTACCGTCATGTCCGGCGACACCGTGATCGGATCCTTGACGATGCCGCTCTCGAATTTCTTGACGATATGGACTTCGTTCGCCTGCGCCTCGACCGTCATGTTCTTGTGAACGATGCCTATGCCGCCTTCCTGGGCCAGTGCGATGGCGAGTCGAGCCTCGGTGACCGTGTCCATCGCGGCCGCCAGGATCGGAATACTCAGCTCGATGTCGCGAGTCAGCCTGGAACTCAGGTCGGTCTCTCGCGGCAGCACCTCCGAATAACCGGGTTGCAGCAGTACGTCATCAAAGGTCAGGGCTTCCTTGGCGATACGCATGAGTGTCGTCGGTCCGGTGGGGTTAAACGGTCAATTGTACGCCTGACGGTTTTGCGGGTAAACGCTCGGGGCGATCGACTATACTCGCTGCCATGTCCGACAGCCCGGCATCTGCGATATCCGTGAGCCAGCTGAACCGGCAGGTCCGTGGCCTGCTGGAGCAGGGTGTCGGCCGCGTGTGGGTCGAAGGCGAGATCTCGAACGTCGTACGGCCTGCATCGGGCCACATGTACTTTCGCCTGAAAGACAGCTCTGCCCAGGTCAGCGCCGCCTGGTTCCGGCAGCGACAGCGGGGCCCGACCGTCGGCATAAAAGATGGCGACCAGGTCCTCGTATTCGGCAAGGTCAGCCTTTACGAGGCGCGCGGCGACTTTCAGCTCATCGTCGAGAAAGTCGAACCGGCCGGCGAAGGTGTGCTCAAGCGGCGCTTCGAAATGCTCAAAAAGAAGCTGGCTGCCGAGGGCCTGTTCGACGAGGACCGCAAACAGCTGCTGCCGGCGCTGCCCGAGCGCATCGGCGTGATTACGTCGCCGTCGGGCGCCGCGGTTCGAGACATCATCACGTTGCTCGGGCGGCGTTTTCCGGCTGTCCCTGTCGTCGTATACCCGTCGGCGGTCCAGGGCGATGCGGCACCCGGCGAACTGCTCTCTGCTCTGCAAACGGCAGTTGACAGGGACGAATGCGACGTGCTGATCATCGGTCGCGGCGGCGGCTCGATCGAGGACCTCTGGGCGTTCAACGACGAGCAGCTCGCCCGGGAGATCGCCGAATCGCCGATACCGATCGTCAGCGCCGTCGGACACGAGATTGATTTCACGATCGCCGACTTCGTGGCGGACGTGCGCGCACCAACGCCGTCCGGTGCGGCGGAACTCGTCGTACCTGACGGCGAATCGTGGCTGCGCACGCTCGATGCCCTCGCCGCGCGACTCGCGCGCACCGCGCGACGATCCGTCGACGACAAGGCGCAGGCGCTGGACTGGCTTGCGCGGCGCCTGTCGTCGCACAGCCCCGCGAATCGCCTGGCGCACCAGGGCGATCGCCTGCGAGCGCTGCAAATCCGGCTGTTGGCCGGTCTGCGGCGCGAACTGCCGTTGCGCCGTCCGCGTCTCTCGCTGCTGCAGCAGCGAATGGCGTCGGCCATGCGGGAAACCGTCGGTAACGCCGGGCACCGTCTTGCGTTGGCCGGCCGTGCGCTGGACTCCGTCAGCCCGCTCGCAACGCTCGGGCGCGGTTACGCAATCGTTCAGGATACTTCCGGTAAGGTTCTCACCAACGCCAACGATGCGAAATCCGGCGACGACATTCGCGCCCGACTCGCAACCGGCTCCCTGCTGGCGAGGGTTTCAGAGGTCATCGATGAGAACTAGCTTGCTCATGCTGCTGTTTGCGTGCTGGCCGATATTCGCGGCCGAGCACTCGCCGCGTCCCGGTGGCATCGCAATCTTCGACGTCGCGCCGGCGTCGACGTCGCCCCCAGTCGTCGAGTTCGACGGCCGCAGGATCCTGGTCATGAGATCCGGCGAGCAGTGGCAGGCCGTGCTTGGCATTCCCCTGGACACGGCGATCGGACCGCTTTCCGTCACGCGCGCAGACGGCACTACCTTCACGGTCGATGTCGAGGAATACGCGTACCGCGAGCAGCGGCTGACGATCAAGAACAAGAGCTACGTCTCGCCGGACCCGGAGCAGCTCGATCGCATCGGCAAGGAGCGCGTCATTCTCGACAACGCGCTCAACAACTGGCGCGACCGGGAGCTGACCTCGTTGAGCCTGTCACCACCGGTAGACGGCCCGCGGAGCTCGAGCTTCGGCTTACGGCGCTTTTTCAACGACCAGCCCCGCTCGCCGCACAAGGGTATGGACATTGCGGCACCCACGGGCACGCCGATCGTGGCGCCGCGCGAGGGGATCGTGACGGCAACCGGCGATTTCTTTTTCAATGGCAACACTGTGATCCTCGATCACGGTCAGGGTCTCGTGACGATGTTTTGTCATCTCAGCGAGGTAGACGTGGAATTCGGCCATTCGGTTGCCGCAGGCGAGCGCATCGGTGCGGTTGGCGCGACGGGCCGCGTAACCGGGCCGCACCTGCACTTCGGCACCTACCTGAACGGCACGGCCGTTGATCCGGCCATTCTGCTCGAACGGCCGGCGACGCCCTGATCAGGCCTTCGCGTTGCGCTGCGAAGCGAGCAGGTTAATGACGTTGGTCGCCGAGAGGTCTTGCTCGGATTCCTCGTAAGTCACGTACTCCCCGGCGTGCCGGAATACGACGCAATTTCGGCCCGCGGCCTTGGCGTAGTAGAGCGCCTCGTCGGCCGCCTTGATCAGGTCGTCGGCACGCTGGCCCGGCTCGGGGATCATCGCGGCCACGCCGGCACTGATGGAGACCGAACCGGTCGGCGTGCCCGGATGCTCAATGCCGAGATCGAGTATGGCCTTCCGCATACGTTCGGCGACGACCAGCGCGTCGGACACCGTGGCACCGCCCAGCACCGTGACGAATTCCTCTCCGCCGTAACGCGCCACGAGATCGAGAGGTCGGGTCGCACTCGATTCGAGCGTCTGCGCGACGCGCACCAGGCAGTCGTCGCCGGCCTGGTGACCGAGCGTGTCGTTGTACACCTTGAAGAGGTCGATATCCATCATGATAACGGCTATTGACGTCTTGTCCCGGCCGCTCAGCTCCCACACGCGTTTTTCGAACGCGGCAAACTCGCGTCGATTTGCAATCTTCGTCAAGTGGTCGCGCTTGCTTTGTCCGGCAAGGCGCTTGTTCGCGGCTTCCGCCGTGCTCAGCTTGCGATAAGCACGGCGGAGCTGCTTCGAACGACTGCGCATCGCGCGAAACAACGGCCGAAACTCGCGCGGCGTGTTCCTCGGCACAGAGATATCCTCACCCGAACCGTCGAACGTGAAGTTGCGAATCGCCTTGTTCATCTCACCGACCGAACGGGAGACGCGGCGCACGACGGCGCTCGCGAGCAGTACGGACATCATCACGCTGAGCAGCATCAGCATGCCGCCAACCTTGTAGTCGGCAAGCATCTGCTGAGCGATCGGTTCGGACGGGATCCTGACGAACACTTTCCAGTCGAGCAAGGTTGGTGCGTACGCGCTCAGGTACATCTGCGGGTCGACCTCGCTGCCTGTTTCGAACTCGAAACTGTTGCGCTGGCGCGCGACGTAGGCATTGACGATCATCGGGTCCGACACCAGCGAATCGCCGAAACGCATCCCGGTCGACTCGCTCGCAAACACCACGTGGTTGCTCTGGTCGGCGACGATGATCTCGGCCCCATGTTCGTTGCTGCGCTCGCCGTACAAGCGCGCAAAAAACTCCAGTGTCAACGTCCCGACGACGATGCCGGACCGCTCGCCCTCGTGATCTTCGAGTGCCGCACTGATGCCTATCATGGGCTCGCGGCCCGGAACGCGGGCCTCGAAGGCCTGCGATACGAACGCATCTCCCGTTGCCATCGGCGCCAGGAAGTACTCGCGATCCGCGATATTGACAACGTCCGTAAAGGGGTAAGGCTGCGATCCGTCGACGCCCCATGACGTAGCGCTGACGACGTTGCCATCGACATCGGTGACCACGAGGTTGTAGAAGCTCGGGTAGATCTCGTGGTGGCGAACCAGCGTGCCGTTCAGCGTCGCTTTGTCGAATCTCTGCGCAACGTTTATCGATGCAGCGACGCCTTCGACACCGGTCCGATGCATGGCAATGATGCCGTCCAACGCCCGCGACACCGACGCCGCGGCCTCTTCGACCTGCTGCTGGTTGTGCACCTGATGCTGCCGCGCAGCGCGCTCTGCCATCAGGATGCCGAGCGCCGTCGGCGGAATGATGCCGACGAGCATGAAACCGAAGACCAGTGATATTCGGAGGCTGCTGCCGCCCTGCCAGCGCAGGGCTGCCTCGCCCGAACGTGCAATTGCCGACTGCACGAGGACGAACAGCAACAGGGCGCCCAGCAAGCCCCAGGCCAGGATCTTGGCCAGCTCGTGCCAGGCGAATAAGGCGTTCGTCGAGAGCAGCGTGTCCGTCATCGATACAGGTCTCCGGACTCTGTATCGGCACGAAATCGCCGTTCTTTAGGTCATCTCAGCACGTTTCCGAAGGGATCCCAGACCTCGACGGGCCCCAGGTCGAGCGACCTGACCGATTCCTCGATCTTCTCGAGATCGCCGACGACCACCCACGTCAGATTCGACGGGTCGATCGTTGCCCTGGCGCGCTCGTTGGCGCCGGCCGTCGTGACGGCGGCAACGCGGTCGGCGGCCGACTCCGCGTAATCGTAGGGCAGACCATAGGTATCCGACAGGATGATGCTGCTCAGGAACCCACGATTCGTCGAGAACGTGCCTGGCAACGAGCGCGTCCGGTTCAGTTTGATGCGCTCGATTTCCGTCTCCGTCAGCGGCCGCTCTCCGACGACATCCTCGAACTCCCGCAGGATCTCCTGCATGCTCTGCATGGTCTTGTCGCTCTGCACCTGGCCACGTGCCACGATCGTCTGGTCGCCACTCGTGTTCTGGTTGATGGCGGTGCGATAGCCGTAAGACCAGCCCTTGTCCTCGCGCAGGTTCATGTTGATGCGCGACTCGAACGTGCCGCCGAACGGCGCATTCATGATGGACAGCTCGGTCGACGTCTCCGGGCTGTACGGCGGGATCGCGTGACCGGCGAAGATCGTGCTCGACTCGGCGCCCGGGTGATCGACGAGGATGACGCGCGGCCGTGGATCCTGCGCCACTCCGATGGCTTTCAGGCTCGAGTTGCCCGCAGCTTTCCATTTTCCAAACGCGCTGTCGACCGCCTTTTTGGCCTCGTCCATGCCGATGTTGCCGATCATGTACACGGTCATGTTGTCGGGCGTGATTTCGTTGGCATGGAATACCTCGATCATCGAGCGGTCGACTTCCGCAACCCGCTCCCTGTTCCAGACGCTGCCCATCTGGCTGTCGGCGCCGTACAAAGCACGATCCAGCAGGCTCCCGGCCGCCCTGCCCGGCGCATTTTCGAGATTGGACAGCCAGGCGTCGATCTGCACCTTGAGTTTCTCGAGTTCCTCGTCCGGGAATGTCGGGTTACGGAGATTCTCCGCAGCGAGCCGCAGCGATTCGTGGAGCTTCGTCGCCAGAATTCTGTACGCATACGAGCTGCGCTCGAGACCATCCTGCGCTCGAACGCCCATGCCGATCTTGTCCTTGGCCGCCGCGAGTTCGTTCGCATCGTATTTCTTTGTGCCCTTGTCGAGCATATTGAACAGGAACGTCGCGAGTCCCGGGGCCTCCATCGGTGCCGCCATCGCACCCGTGTCGATCTGGATGGAAACGTCGATGAGAGGGATGCTGCCGCGTCGCGCCACTACCAGCTCCATGCCGTTGTCGAGCGTCGCAGTTTCGATATCGGGAAAGTTGATCGTCGAGCTCGCCGTTACCTCGGGGATCTTCGAGCGATCTACGGCGGGTTTCGCGACCGTGTAGTCTGGAAACGGATGGACGGTCAGCTGGTAGTAGTTGCGCGACAGCCAGCGATCGGCGACCTTTCGGGTCTCTTCCGCGGTGGCATTGTTGATCCACTCCAGTTCCTGGTTAACGAACAAAGGGTCGTCGGTGTAGAGGTAGCCCTCGGCGAGCAGCCGGCCAATCGACGAGTTCCGTTCCAGCGCCCCGAGCATGTACATGTTGACGCCGAGCTTGGCATTTTCCAGCAGCTGCGGGTCAGGACCGTCGGCAATGTAGGCGCCGAGCACCCGATCGAGTACCGGCAAGACCTGCTCCGGCGTCACGCCCGGACGCAGGTCGATCTCGATGTTGAATTCCCCGCTCATGACCCGACCGTAGCCACGAGCCCGCACTGCCGTCGCGAGCTTCAGCTCGTCGACGAGTTCCCGGCGCAGCGGCGAATTCTTGTTGCCGGCCAGGGAATCGCTGAGCAGGTAGCCGAGCGCCATATCCTTGTGGTTCAGGCCCGGCATTGCCCACGTGCGCGAAATCCGCGTTTGCCCGACCCGGTCGTGCATTTCCTCGTATCGCGACTCGGGCAGGTAGGGTATCCACTCCTTCGGATGCGATAGCGGCTCACCCGCAGGCGCTTCCGAAAAGTAGCGCTCGACCTTTTGCCGCGCATCCTCGAGCGTGACGTCGCCGGCAAGGACCAGGACGACGTTCGAGGCACCGTAGTAGGTGTCGAACCATTCATGGACGTCGTCGAGCGAGGCCGCATCGAGGTCCGCCATCGAACCGATGATGGAGTGACGGTACGGATGGTCGGGCGGATAGATTCCTGCCCGTATCTTGTCGTACATCTTGGCGTAAGGGCGCGTCTCGCCCTGGCGCTTCTCGTTCTGCACGACGCCGCGCTGTTCGTCGAGCGCTTCCTGCGTGACGGCACCCAACAGGTAGGTCATGCGATCGCTTTCCATCCACAGCGCCATGTCCAGTGCGCCCGACGGGACCGTTGCGAAATAATTGGTGCGATCTTCGGAGGTCGTGCCGTTCATGCCGGTGGCACCGGCGTCCGTGAACGGCGAGAAATATTCCCCGTCGCGATTCTCGGTGCCCTGGAACATCAGGTGCTCGAACAGGTGTGCGAATCCGGTCTTCCCCCGGGGTTCGTCCTTGGAGCCCACCCCGTACCACATGCCGACGAACACGGTGGGCGTCGAGTGGTCGGAGTGCACGAGAACGGTCAACCCGTTGTCGAGCCGGAACATCTCGTAGTCGAGATCGACCTGGTTGGACAGTTCGTCGCTGGCATTCGCCGTCGCCAATGCAACCAACAATATAAACAGGCCAGGAAACGGGGACATTCGTATTTTTCTGGATCGCACGGGTACACCCTCTAATAGAATTCGCGTATTGGACCACACGAAGAACGAAAAATGCGTCGCGGACCTGGCTTTTTTTCTGCGTATGCGCTGACGCGCTAATCCTCGCAGCAACTCTCGAAAAACTCGCAAATCACGGGTCGGAACGCGTCCATGTCGACGAGAAACGAGTCGTGGCCACGGATGCAGTCGAGCGGTGTGAACCGCGTATCGAAGCAGACTTTCGACAGCCCCTCCGCGAGTTCGCGTTGCTGGTACAACGGGAACAGGATGTCCGTAGTCACGCCAATCACCAGCGCTTTCTGCAGCTGCAGCCGACGCAGCGCAGCGCCTATAGAGCCGCCGTACTCCGCGAGGTCGAACAGGTCGGATGCGCGCGACAGGTACAGGTAGCAGTTCGGATCGAACTCACCCGTGAACTTGTTGGCGTGCGCCTCGAGGTAGGACTCCACTGAGAAATCGATACCGAACGGCTGCCCCGGGTGCGAATCGCTCGTCGAGCGTTCGCGACCGAAACGCTGCACCCATTCCTCGGGTGAGCGGTAGGTGATCATGCCCAGCTTGCGCGCAAGCCGCTGCCCACCGATGGGCGGGTCGTCTGGATCGTAGTGGCCGTTATTCCACTTGGGGTCACAGCGGATCATCTCGCGCTGCAGCGAGCGCACGGCGATGCCGAACGGCGCGGAGCGTGTTGCCGACGAAATCGAAACGAAACGCAGGACAGATTCCGCGTGTCGCACGCAGTACGCGAGCCCGCTCATGCCGCCCATGGAACAACCGATGACGGTGTGCAGTTTCTCTATGCCCAGGTGCTTGACCACTGCGTGGGCACCGTCCGCCACGTCTTCGAGCGTCAGCACCGGGAAGTCGAGGCGATACACGACCCCCGTTTCCGGATTGACCGACGCAGCGCCGGTCGATCCGAAGCAGCTGCCAAGCGAGTTGACGCAAATGATGAAGTAGCTGTCCGTATCGAGCGGCAATCCCGATCCGATCATGTCCTCCCACCACCCCGCGGAACGATCTTCGGGAGAGGAAGCCGCGTGCGCGGATGGCGACAGTCCCGAGAACAACAGGATCGCGTTGTCTCGTTCGTCGTTGAGCTCGCCCCAGGTCTCGTACGCCAGCGTCGGTGACTCGAGGCAGCCTCCGCGGTGCATCGGGAAGCGACCGTCGAGCTTGAGCAGTTTTCTCGCGGTACTCATGGAGCCCCCGCTACTTCTTCTTGATGTGCTTCATCATACGCTTGCGACGGCGCTCCTGCCTTGGCGTCAGCTTGTTCCGGCGACCCTTGTACGGGTTGTCGCTGGACTTCAGGCTCAGGCGCACCGGTGTGCCCTTGAGTCGAAACGCTTTGCGAAAGCGGTTGACCAGGTAGCGCCGGTAGGTGTCCGGCAGGCGCTCCGTCTGGTTGCCGTGAATCACGATGACCGGCGGATTGCGCCCGCCCTGGTGTGCATAACGCAAACGGATCCGGCGGCCACGCACCAGCGGTGGCGGATGGGCGGTGACGGCGTTTTCGAGCTCGCGCGTGAGTTCGGTCGTCGACATGTCGCGCATCGCTGCCGCGTAGGCGCGCTCGACGGCCGGCAACAGGTCGCCGACCGCCGTGCCGTGCAGCGCGGAAATCGTCATGCGTTCGGCAAAATCGAGAAACGGCAGGCGGCGGTCGAGATCGTCGCGTACCTTCTTGCGTTGCGAATCGCCGAGACCGTCCCACTTGTTGGTTACCACCACGAGCGCCCTGCCACGCTCGAGCACGAGGCCGAGCAGGCTGACGTCCTGTTCGGTGACGCCCTCCTGTGCATCGAGAACGGCGACGACGACCTGCGACTGCTCGATGGCCTGCAGCGCCTTGACGACGCTGAACTTCTCGATGACTTCCTTGACCCTCGCCTTGCGGCGGATGCCCGCGGTATCGATCAGAACGTATTTGCGGTCATTGCGCTCGAACGGGACGGCAACGCTGTCGCGCGTGGTTCCCGGCTCGTCGTAGACGACCTGCCGTTCCTCGCCCAACAGCCGGTTGACGAGCGTCGATTTGCCAACGTTCGGACGGCCGATGACGGCGATGCGGAGCTCGCGCTCTTCATCGTCACCGTCGTCGGCCTCGACCTCGGGCACGTCCAGGCCTGCGAGCACGGCGTCCATCAGCGCGTTGATGCGATCGCCATGCGCTGCGGAGACGGCAACGGGGTCGCCCAGCCCGAGCTCGTAAAACTCACTGCTCGCCAACGTCGCATCGAGACCCTCTGCCTTGTTGACGGCAAGCCAGGTCTTCTTCGAATGGCGCCGCGCGAGCTCGGCAACGTGTTCGTCCGCTGCTGTCAGGCCCGATCGCCCGTCGACCATGACGATGGAGGCGTCGGCTTCTTCGAGCGCACGTACCGTCTGGTCGACCATGCGCTCGTCGATGCCGGTCTCGCCGCCGGCGACGCCGCCCGTGTCAATGACGATGTAGGGGATGGGACCGAGCTTGCCGAAACCGTACTGGCGGTCGCGGGTGAGCCCCGGGTAGTCGGCGACAATGGCGTCGCGGGATCGCGTCAGGCGATTAAAGAGCGTCGACTTGCCGACGTTGGGCCGGCCGATCAATGCGATGACAGGTAGCATCGGACACCGCCCGCGTCACAGGTCTCAGGTTTCGTCCGCCGCAATATCGCGATCGCGATTGCGCGGTCTCGGACGCTGAATGACGAAACAGCCGAGCGTGCCATCGTCGCTTTGCACATACAGGCGGTTGCCCATCACCATCGGGTCGGCCGTGATCGCTGCACCACCGAAGCGCAGCCGGGCAACGGCCTCGCCGTCGACGTTTGAAAAGAAATGCAGGTAGCCTTCGAGGTCGCCGACGACGACCGTGGTGTCGAACGATACCGGCAGCGTCAGCTCCCGACGAAGCAGCGAATCGTCGCGCCACTCTTCGGCGCCGTCGCGGCGAATCATCGAGACGATCTCGCCACCCTCGCGGACGGTATACACGTTGTTCCAGTCTGCGGAGACGCCCTCGATCGACGAGATCTCGCGCACCCAGAGAAGCTGGCCCGACTCGGCCGCGAGCGCCGCAAGCCTGCCCTGGTAGCCGGCCGCGTAGACATCCTGGCCGACCACGGCGATGCCGCCGTCGATGTCCGCCAGGCGTTCCAGGTCCGACCGGCCCTGAGGCGGCGACAAGAGCTGCTCCCAGAGCACGTCGCCTGTGTCGAGGTCGACGGCCGCGAGCCGGCCGTTGTCGAAGCCGACGATGACCGACGTGCCCGCAAGCGCCGGCGAGGACGAGCCGCGGACGGTCAGCGCCGGCGTCGGTTGTTCGACGGTCCATCGCTCGCTGCCGTCATAGGCCGCCAGACCGTGGATGCGATTGTCCACCGTCTGCGCGACGACGATATCGCCTTTGACTACCGGCGCGGCAAGCGACTCGGCGCCGACGTCACTGCGCCAGCGTTCCTGGCCGGTCGATGCGTCGAGTGCTATTGCCAAACCGTCCTCGGCCGCGACGACGACCAGCCCCTCCCCGACGCCCGGACCTGCTGCCAGCTCCAAGTCGAGCTCCGTTCGCCAGATCCGCTTGCCGGACTCGGGATCGAACGCGTAGACGTTGCCATCGACGCTGGCCGCGTAAACGCGACTGCCATCGCCCACGGGACGCAAGGCAACGCGCAGGAATTCCGCGTCTTTGCCAAGCCTGGCGCTCCAGAGTCTGCGCACCTTGATCTGGTTGTCGATATCGACGAGTTCGACGGGCTCGAGCGCCTCGTCCTCGTCGTCCCCGAAGATACCGCAGGATGCCAGCGTGATGGCGCCCGCGGAAAGCACCAGGATGCGGAGGGTCTTATTCACTGTCGGTGGCAGGTTCATCCTCGGATCGCGGACTCACGTCCGCTCCTACATCGCTCTGATCCGCGGTTTCATCCTCGGATCGCGGACTCACGTCCGCTCCTAGATCGTCCTGATCGGCGGTTGCGTCGTCGGATTGCGGTGTTTCCACCGCTCCTGCAGCTTCCGTTGCCTCGGCGGCGGTCTCTTCCTCGACCTTGGGCAGGTCGAGTATCTTCCATTGCACGAGCGCGCGGTCGATGCTTTGCGACGCGTTCGTATCGCCCAGCGCTGCCTGGTAGGCGGCCTCGGCGTCGGCGACCCGGCCGAGCACGGCGTAGGCGTCGCCGAGCACCTCCGAGTAGCGCGCCGAGAACGCAGAGCTCTCGAAACCTTCGAGCAGGTCGACGACCTCCTGGGCCTTGTCCTGGTAAAGGTAGATGCGCGCCAGGCGCAAGCGCCCGATGTCCTTGAGGTGCTCGTCGCTCTTGGACACCATCAGCTCGTTGAGAACATCGGCTGCATCCTGGTCGCGATTCTTTTCCATGTACAGGCGCGCCATCGCGAGCTTCGACTGCGGCGCGTACGTCGTGTTCGCGTAGGCGCTGCCAAGATCGGTGGCAACGGCTTGCGCTCCTTCGAGATCACCCTCGCCGACGTGTTCCGCGAGTTGCTCGAACAGCGCCGACGCTTCGAGCTGCGTATTCAGCTTGCTGGTCTGGTAATAGTTGATGCCGAATAGGATCAGTGCGCCTGCGACCACCCCGCCGATGACGTAGTTGCCGTAATCCGACCACCACGTGCGGATTTGCTCGATTTGTTCCTTCTCTGAAAGTAAGTCGTCCACTGTCTAAGCCTTTTCTACCTTGCTGGCCAGTACCCCGGCCAAGTCGTCCAACGAGACGGTCGTCTGATCGCCGCCGCGCATGGGTTTCAACCCGATGTTGCCGTCAGCAAGCTCCTGCTCGCCGAGTATGAGCGCAAATTCGGCCGCCGACTTGTCGGCGCGCTTCATCTGCGACTTGAAACTGCCGCCCCCCAGGTTGACCTCCACGCGCAAACCCGGCAGCTCGTCGCGAAGCTCTTCCGCGACCTGAAACGCTCGCTCCAGTGTGCCACTCCCTGCCGCAACGATGTACACGTCCGCAGCGCCGGACGGCACTTCGCCGCCGCAGGCCTCGTAGAGCGCAACGAAGCGCTCGATCCCCATCGCCCAGCCGATCGCCGGCGTGGGGCGACCGCCCAGTTTCTCGACGAGTCCGTCGTAGCGGCCTCCCGAGCAGACGGCGCCCTGGCTGCCCAACGCGTCGGTCACCCACTCGAAGACGGTCCGCGTGTAGTAGTCGAGCCCGCGCACGAGTCGCGGGTTTACGGTGTACGTCACGCCGGCCGCGTCGAGCAGCGATTTCAGTGTGTCGAAATGCGCCACCGACTCGTCGTCGAGATAGTCGAGCATGACCGGCGCCGCCTCGATAATCCCCTGTAAATCAGGGTTTTTGCTGTCGAGTATGCGCAGCGGATTGTGCTCGAGCCGGCGAATACTATCCTCATCGAGCTGACTTTTCACGCCTGTAAAGTACTCAACGAGAGCGTCCCGGTAGCGGCCGCGCGCGTCAGGCTCGCCCAGCGAGTTGAGTTCGAGGGTCAAGCGCGACATGCCGAGCCGTTCCCACAGGCGCGCGCTCATGACGATCAGCTCCGCGTCGATATCGGGACCGGCGTATCCGTACGCCTCGACGTCGAACTGGTGAAACTGCCGGTATCGGCCTTTCTGCGGCTTCTCGTAGCGGAACATCTGCCCTGACGTCCAGAGTTTCTGGCGCTGGTTGTGCAGCAGCCCGTTGGTGATGCCGGCGCGTACCATTCCGGCTGTCGCCTCGGGCCTGAGTGTCAGACTCTCGTCGTTGCGGTCGCGGAAGGTGTACATCTCCTTGGAGACAATATCGGTAACCTCGCCGATCGACCGCGCAAACAGATCCGTGTACTCGAGTATCGGCAGTCGAATCTCGTCGTAACCGTATGAGGTCACGAGCTCCTGGACGGCGGTCTCGAGGTAACGCCAGGTGGCCGACACATCCGGCAGGATGTCGTTCATTCCCCGTATGGCTTTTGGCTTCATGGCTGTGCGATCGAGAATCTTGCCGTCTTGCCGCGGCGTTCGGCTGCCGTGATCGGGCGTTCGACGCCGTCGACGGCAATATTGACGTTGTTGGCGTCACCGAAAAGCACGTTAAGCGGCGCCTCTCCGCTGACCTCGACGTTCCGGCCGGCCTTGCCGAGGCCGAAGTAGAGCCGGCGACCGCCAGCGTCAGTGATTTCGGTCCAGCAGTCCCCCGTGAAGGCCATCGACAGGCGAACACCCGAATCCGCCGGCTCTTCAGCGGCGGCTGGCTCCGGCTCAGTGACAGGTGTCTCGGCGACATCCTGCATCGCCGGCTCCGGCTGCGGCGCGGCAACGCGCTCCTCGGCGACGTCTTCAGCCTGTTCCTCGATTTGCGGCGCCGGCTCGGTCGATTCGATCTGCGGCTCCGGCGTGGATGCTGGCTGCCGAACCGCAAGCCACCAGTAAGCGAAAGCAACGAGCGCAGCAACGATCAAGAGCGCGATCCATGGACCGGGCGTCAGCTCGGTGCGGGGCCTGGCGCGCCGCGAAATCACGAGCGGCGCGGGTCCGCTGCGATTCATCTCGTAGTACTCGGTCAGCACGTCGTCGGGATCGATGTCGACGAGCATTGCGTATTTGCGCAGGTGACCCTTGGCAAACACCGGTGCGCCCAGCGTCTCGAAGTCATTTCGCTCGAGCGCGCGCACCTTCGGTTCGTCCAGGTGCAGCTCTTTGGCGATTTCGACAATCGTAATCTGTTTTTCGCGACGAGCCTCGGCCAACCGTTCGCCCGCACGAGGACCGCGAGCATCCTGCTCTTCGGATTCGGCGTCCTGCTTGTCGGTCTTGTCACTCATGTCAGCCCGATTCGAGCAGCCTCCGCGCTTCGGCCGAATCCGGGAATTCCTGCAAGATCTGATCGGCATATTCGCGTCGGGCCCGGTCGTCGCCCAGGGAGGACTCGATCTGAACACCGAGATACAACACGCCGGGCGTAGCGTCGTTCGACGAGAGATAGCGCTGCAAGAACGCTCTCGCGCCGAGGTCGTCGCCCGACCGGTGCTTCAGAAGCGACATCTGGATCAGCGCTTCGGCATAGTTGCTGCGGCGCTGGAGTGCCTGCCTGAAATATTGTTCCGCGAGCTCGAAATCCGGCTTCTGCGACATGCAGACACCGGCGTTCGTCATCATGATTTCGGCATTGTCGTTCTCGCGCACCTTGATTGCCCGGTCGAAGTACGTTCGCGCACCTTCGAAGTCTCCGCGTCGACAAAGATAGACGGCATAGGCGTTTTGAACGTCGAAGTTTCGCGGGGCGACACGCACAGCCGCTTCGTAGGACTCCGTAGCCAGGCGCGGATTCTCGAGCGCCTCGTAGGTCAGCGCCAGCGTAGTGTGTGCCACCGGATTGTTCGGCTCGAGCTCGATCGACCGCAGCAAACGGTCCCTTGCGAGTTCATAATTGCCCGCGCGGTAATAACGTGCGCCGAGCTGGTAGTTGAGATCGGCCGCGCTGGGGTCGTCGGGCTCCGGCGTGGCGATGCCTGTGGTCGTAGACACGCAGCCTGCGAGCACCAGCACGAGGCTCGCGACGATGACAGTTTCGCTCTTTCTCATAGTGACACCAACCTGACGGGCTTTTCACCCAGCTTCTTCTGTACCCGGTCGCTAACTTTACCAGCCAGCTGGCCGCATGCCGCGGCGATATCGTCGCCGCGCGTGCGCCGTGTCGTAACGACGAGGCCGCGCTTCCGCAGCCGGTTCTGGAACGCGCCGATATTGTCGGCCGCAGTGCGGCTGAATCGCGTGCCTTCGAACGGATTGAACGGAATCAGGTTTACCTTGGCGGGCTTGTCCCTTAGCAGGGCTGCCAGCTCGTCCGCGTGCTGGAAGGAATCGTTGACGCCGTTGAGCATCACGTACTCGAACGTGATGTAGCGATTCGAGCGCTTGGCTGCGTAAGCCCAACACGCATCCAGCAGACCGGCAATCGGGTGCAGCTTGTTGATCGGTACGAGTTCGTTCCTGAGCTCGTCGTTGGGCGCGTGCAGCGACACGGCCAGCGACACGTTGCAGTCGTCGCCGAGCTTGTCGATGTGCGGCACGATTCCGGACGTACTGACCGTTACGCGTCGACGCGACAAACCGTACGCATAGTCGGACAGCAGGATACGAATGGCTGCAACGACCTTGCGATAGTTGGCGAGCGGCTCGCCCATGCCCATGAAGACGACATTGGTAACCGCTGCTTCGCCGTTGGATCGGCGCGGCAGTTGCTGGTTGGCATACCAGACCTGGCCAACGATCTCGGCACTCGTCAGGTTGCGATTGAAGCCCTGCGCACCGGTCGCGCAAAACGCGCAATCCAGCGCACAGCCGACTTGTGAGGATATGCACAAAGTGCCACGACCGGGCTCGGGTATGAACACGGTTTCGACCGCCTGCCCGTTGCCCTTGGCAAACAGCCACTTGACCGTACCGTCGCCGGACTCATGCTTGTCCCTGACATCGGGAAGCACAATCTCGGCCGATTCGTGCAGTCGCTGCCGCAGTGCTTTCGACAAGTCCGTCCTCTCGTCGAAGCTCGTCACGCCGCGCTGGTGAATCCACTGCATGAGCTGCCGCGCGCGAAACGGCTTTTCGCCGAGCGCCGAGAAGAACCGCTCCAGATCGCCTTGCGGCAATCCGAGAAGGTTTGTCTTTTCAGCGCGAGCGTTCATCGTTACACGCTAGCGCGTCCTCGGACATACGCCGTCGTCGCCGAAGAAAAACGCAATCTCGACCGCCGCCGTCTCGGCCGCGTCGGAACCGTGCACGACGTTTTCCTCGATGCTCGCTGCAAAATCGGCGCGGATCGTTCCCGGGTCGGCATCGGCAGGATTCGTGGCGCCCATGATCTCGCGGTTTTTCGCGATGGCGTCCTCGCCCGAGAGTACCTGAACGACGACCGGGCCCGACGTCATGTAACTGACGAGATCATTGAAGAACGGACGTTCCTCGTCCACGGCGTAGAATCCCTGGGCCTGCTCGGTCGTCAGGTGCATCATGCGCGCCGCGACGATTTCGAGACCGGCTTTTTCGAAACGGGAGTAAATCTCACCGATCAGGTTTTTCTGCACGCCATCGGGCTTGATGATGGAGAGCGTCTGCTCAACGGCCATTGGATTTCCTTTGGGTCTGTGGAGATAATGTAAATGCGCCCCGCGACAGGCGGGGCGCGGAAATGTAAAACCCGAATTCTATCAGACGTTGAAGCTTTCGCCGCAGCCACATTCGCCCGAAACGTTGGGGTTCCGGAAGCTGAATGTCTCGTTCAGGCCGTTCTTTACGAAGTCGACTTCGGTGCCGTCGATGAGTGGCAGCGCGTCATTGTCGACTATCACCCGGACGCCCTTGTCTTCGAAGACGATGTCGGAATCGTCCATGCTGTCCGCGTAGTTGATGACGTACGAATAGCCGGAGCAGCCGGTTTTGGTGACGCCCAGCCGCAGACCCAGCGCGTCATCGCGCTCTTCAAGATAGCCACGCACGCGTTCGGCGGCGGCGTTCGTCAACGAAATTGCCATACTTTCCTCGTCGTCCGGGTCACGCGGCTCCGTCACGGATCGCCTGCCCAAGCGCCCGGACCGCGTCTTCAATCACCAGTATACGTCCAGTCTTCTCGACCGGTACAGGCAGTCTTTCCATAAGGTCGCGAGCCCTGAATTCAAGCAGGTCGGCCGCCGGGCGGCCCTCGAGGCCCGCGCACAGCGATTCCGCCGCCGCGATGACGTGCGGACAGCCGCGCGCGCGGAAGCGGAACGCCTCGACGCGGTCGCCATCCAGCCGCGCCTCGAGTCGCAAGCGCACGCCCTGCTCTTCGCAATTGACCACGAACGCCTTGTCGAGTTCGCCCGCGTGCGCGGGATTCGCGAACAGGCGCCGTACGAGAGGGCTGTAAGGATCGTCGCTCATGCGGCCTTTTCCGGAGCGATCTGGCGCAGCTTTGTCACGGCGAGCGTGTACAGGCGAATCGCCGCATCGATCTCGTCGCTGGTCGTCGGCCGGCCCGTGCTGAAACGAATCGCGCTCTGCGCCAACTCGTCGCTCAACCCGAGCCCGCGCAGAACGTAAGACGGTTCCTGGCTCTGCGCATTGCAGGCCGAGCCGCTCGCCACGCAGAGTGGCTCGAGCGCGAGTAGCAGACTTTCGCCATCGACGTCGTCGACGCTGACGTTGAGTATCCCGGGGAACGCCTGGTCCGGATCGCCGTTGGCCTGCACGCCGCGGATACTGCCGATACCCGACCACAGCTGTGCCCGCAGTGCCGCCAGGTGGCCGAGATCGTCGGTCATACGCTGCGCCGCGATTTCCGCGGCCTGGCCGAAGCCCGCGATCAGCGGCGCGGGCAGCGTGCCGGGGCGCAGCCGCCGCTGCTGCCCGCCGCCGTACAATATCGGTTCGACGTGACAGCCGGGACGTTCATCGATGTAAAGCGCACCGATTCCCTTCGGCCCATAGCACTTGTGCGCCGTCATCGACATCAGGTCGACGGACAGCGCACCCAGATCGATCGGCAATTTGCCGAAAGACTGGGCCGCATCGACGTGAAACAGCGTGTCGTGCGCGCGGCAAAGCTCGCCGATCGCGGCGATGTCCTGGATGACTCCGGTTTCGTTATTGACGTGCATGATCGAAACCAGTTGCACGTTCTCCTGCAACACCGACTCGAGTGCGTCGAGACTCAGGCGTCCGTTCGTGCCGGGCTCGAGCCAGGTCACGTCGAAACCTTCCCTCTCGAGCACCGCGAAAACGTCGGTTACGGCCTTGTGCTCAGTGCGCATCGAGACGAGCCGATTGCCGCGATCGCGGCGGAATCGGGCCGCACCCGCAATCGCCAGGTTGTCCGACTCGGTGGCGCCCGACGTCCAGACGAGTTTCGCAGGTTCGGTATTCAGGAGCCCGGCCAGCTGCTGCGCTGCGCGATCGACAATTGCTTTGACCTCGCGTCCGACCATGTGCGTAGACGACGGGTTGGCAAAGTGTAACTCCAGGACCGACGTCATTCGATTGACGACTTCGGGTTCCACCGGCGTCGATGCCGCGTAGTCCAGGTAGATGGTCTCGGCCGTCACGACCCACCTTTGCCGTGGCGATCAATCGCGCGCAGGATGCCGCGCAGGATGTTGGCCTCGCTCTGGTCCGGACGTGCGCGTATGAACAGGCGACGCATGCGCCGCATCAGGTGCCTCGGATTGTCGGGATCGAGAAAGCGGATGTTGCGCAAAACCTGCTCCAGGTGCGTGTAGAAGTACTCCATCTCCTCGACGGTCGCGGGCGGAGCATCGCTTTCATAGATCGGGCCCGCGTCGATGAGTCGTGCGCAGCGAATCTCGTAAGTCATTACCTGGACCGCCATAGCGAGGTTCAGCGAGCTGAAGCCGGGGTCGGTCGGTATCGTCAGCAGCGTGTTGCAGTGATCCAGGTCCTCGTTCGACAGGCCCGATTTTTCCGGTCCGAACACGACGGCAACAGGTCCTTGCGCCTCTTCGGCGATCAGTCTCGCGGCACAGTCGCGCGGCGCCATGCTCGGCCAGTTGATCGTGCGCGAGCGCGCGCTGGCACCGGCAACGTAGACGCAGTCCTCGATCGCTTCCGGCAACGCCTCGAACAACCTGGCATTGTCGAGGATGTCCTCTGCCCCGGATGCCCTTGCCGTCGCGTCGGCGTGCGGAAAGACCTTCGGCCGCACGAGTGCGAGATCGTGCACACCCATGTTCTTCATCGCACGGGCAACGGCCCCGATGTTTCCGGGGTGGCTGGTACCGACGAGGACGATTCTGATCGACATTGCTAGCAAGGCCTGACGAAAGTCCGGTATTCTACCGCCCCCGGAAAATTGGGACATTCGTGATTTCCTGGAAATTACGAATGTCCCAATTTCCGTGTTCTTTCTCAGGCTGACGGAATCGCAGAATGCACGCTCTACTGAACGTGGCAGTCATGGCCGCGCGCGGCGCCGGCAACTCGCTGGTCAGGAACCTCAATCGGCTCGAGAAACTCGAGGTCGAGATCAAGGGGCACAACGATTTCGTCAGCGATGCCGATCGCAAAGCCGAGCAGATCGTCATCGACACCATCCACAAGCACTATCCCGATCACGCCATCCACGCCGAGGAATCAGGCGTGCAGGGCGAATCCGACACCGTCTGGATCATCGATCCGCTCGACGGCACCACCAATTTCCTGCACGGTTTTCCCGTTTTCGCTGTCTCTATCGGTGTACAGGTCAAAGGTCGCATCGAACACGGGGTCGTTTACGACCCGCTGCGCCAGGAGCTGTTCACGGCCTCGCGCGGCCAGGGCGCGCAGCTGGATGGCCGAAAAATCCGCGTCAGCGGCCGGCGCGATCTCGAGTTCTCGCTCATCGGCACGGGATTTCCGTTCCGCCAGGGACAACGAGAGCTCGAGCCCTACATGAACCTGCTGCGCAAGGTCCTCGAGAACACCTCCGGCGTGCGCCGACCCGGCGCGGCGGCGATCGACCTGTGCTACGTCGCCGCGGGAAGACTCGACGCGTTTTTCGAAAGCGGCCTCGCCCCGTGGGACCTCGCCGCGGGCTCGCTGATCATACGCGAGGCAGGCGGTATCGTCAGCGGCCTCGACGGCAGCGAAAACTACATGGACACGGGGCACATTCTCACCGGAACACCGAAAGTGTATTCGGCGCTCGCGAAACTGTGCGCGCGGGAAATCAAGGCGTTGCTCCAATAGCGGATGTGGGAGGGTCGTCCCGGCCCGATCGCGGCGAGACGCCGCTCCCACACATAATCCGGATTACGGTAGATCGTCGATCAGGTCGGGATCCTTGATCGGCTCGATCAGGTCCTGTGCATTGACTTCGAGCGCGAGTGCCGTGGCACCGGCGGTGTAAATCGACGAGTACGTACCGACGATGACGCCGACGATCAGCGCGATCGCGAACGGGGCGATCGATTCGCCGCCGAGCGTCAACAATGCGACGAGCACGAGCAGGGTCGTCAAACCGGTGATCAGCGTTCGGGCCAGCATTTCATTGATCGATATGTTCATCGACTCTTCGGCCTCGACGCCACGCAGCTTGAAGAAATTCTCCCTGATCCGGTCGAACGCCACGACGGTATCGTTGAGCGAGTAACCGATCACCGCGAGCAGCGCCGCGACGACGGTCAGGTCGAACGGAAAACCGAAGAACGAGAAAAAGCCGAGCGTGACGATCGCATCGTGCGCCAGCGCGGCAACCGCGCCCGCGGCGAATTTCCACTGAAAGCGGAACATGATGTACGCGAAAATCAGAAGCAGCGCGATTATCAGCGCGAGCCCGCCCTGCTCGGTCAGCTCCTGCCCGACCTGCGGACTCACGGTCTCGACGCGCAGGATGTCCGTGTCGTCGCCGGTTCCCTCCAGAGCCGATTCCAGCAGCGTGCGCAAGTCTTGCGTGTCGATATCGGGCTGCGGTGGGAGCCTGACGAGAACCCGGTCCTCGGCGCCGAACAGCTGCACTTGCGCCTTTTCGAACCCGGCCGAAACCAGGTCCTCGCGGATGCCGTCGATATCGGCTGCTTGTGCGTAACCGACCTCGAGCAGTACACCGCCCGTGAAGTCGATGCCGAATTCGAGGCCCCGCGTGGCGAGCGACACGATCGATGCCACCACGACCGCTATCGATAGCGCGAGAGCGACCCGGCGGCGCGTGCGGCCGAGGAAGTTGATGTTCGTTTTCGACTTGAGGAGTCGCATCATGGCACTACACCGGCAGGGTCTTCAGGCGGCGACCGCCGAAGACGATATTGACAATGGAACGCGTACCGACGATAGCCGTGAACATCGAGGTAACGATGCCGATCGACAGCGTTATTGCAAAGCCCTTGATCGGGCCCGTGCCGAGCCCGAACAGCACGACCGCAGCGATCAGCGTCGTAATGTTCGCGTCGGCAATCGATGACAGTGCTTTCTCGTAACCCGAGTGAATTGCCTGTTGCGGTGTCACGCCGTCCGCGAGTTCCTCGCGTATTCGTTCGAAAATGAGGACGTTTGCATCCACGGCCATGCCCACGGTCAACACGATTCCCGCAATGCCGGGCAGTGTCAGCGACGCGCCCAGCAACGACAGCACCGCGACGATAAAAACAAGGTTCGACAACAGCGCAACGTTCGCGATCAGCCCGAAACCGCGATAGTAGATGGCCATGAACACGATCACGGCGAGGAAGCCCACCTTGATCGCGTTGAATCCCTTTTCGATATTCTCGGCGCCGAGGCTGGGACCAATCGTGCGCTCGTCGATGATGTACACGGGCGCCGCCAGGGCTCCCGCTCGCAGCAGCAGGGCGAGATCACGCGCTTCGATCGGGTTCAGACCCGTAATCTGGAAACTGTTTTTGAAGACGCCACGAATCGTCGCCGTATTGATGATTTCCTCGGTCTTGATCGTACGCGTCTCGACGACACCACCGCGCTCCTCCGTCTTGCGCTTCGTCTCGATGAACAGCGTCGACATCGGCTTGTTGAGATTGTTCTGCGTCGTCTCCAGCATGCTCTCGCCGCCCGCCGAGTCCAGCTTGATGAACACCGCAGGCGAGCCTTCGCTGAATCCCGCCTCAGCGTCGGTAATCTGGTCGCCGCTCGCGACGACTTTGCGCTTCAGTACCTGGGCCTGCTCCTCGCCGCGTCCCGGGTAGCGCCTGGATCCCGGCTCGTCGCCCGATAGATCGACGAGGCGGAATTCGATGGTTGCCGTCGCACCGAGAATCTCCTTGACCCGGTTCGGATCCTGGAGGCCGGGCAATTGCACGACGATACGATCGGAGCCCTGGCGCTGCACCAGCGGCTCCGCGACACCGAGCTGGTTGACGCGATTGCGCAGCGTCGTGATGTTCTGCTCGATCGCGAAGTCCTCACGTGCCTGGATCTGCGCTTCCGACATGCGCACCGAGAGGGACTTCCCGTCCGCACTCTCGTTAATGACGAGATCCGGGTCGGCGCTGCGAATCGCGGCCTGCGCGGCCTGCGTGTCCTCTATGCTCGTCGTGCGTACCGTAACAACGTTGTTTTCCAGGCTGACGCGATTGCGGATACCTTCGGCACGCAATCGCTCGCTGATGTCCTGCTCGTACGACAGCATACGACTGGCGATTGCCGAGGGCATATCCACCTCGAGCAATACGTACACGCCGCCGCGAAGGTCGAGACCCAGGCTCATCGGACTCAGGCCGAGCCCGCGAACCCATGTCGGCAGCGCCGGCGCCAATGTCAGTGCAACGCCGGCGTCGCCCTCGAATCTGTCTGTCAGTATCTCGCCGGCTCTCGACTGCTCGGACTCGTCGACGAATCGCAGCACGGCTCGACCGTCGGTAAGGTAGGCCGTTTCGGGCGATATGCCCGCTTGCTCGACGGTTTCGACGAACGCGCTGAGCTGTTGCTCGGAGAATTCGCCGCCATCGGCGTCTGCCAGCTGCACGGCGGGCACGCTGCCGTAGATGTTGGGCAACGCAAGCACGATGCCGGTCAGGAGAATGACAAGAACGAGGACGTTCAGCCAGGAGGGGTACTTGTTCATCGTGGTGCCGGCGCGGTGACTCAGGCTTCGTCGTAGGTGCCTTTGGGCACGACGGCAGAGACGCTCTGTTTCTGGATCTTTATCTCGGTGTCTTCGCTGATCTTGATGACGGCGTAGTGGTCGCTGACGCCCGTGACCTTGCCGAGAATACCTCCGGCCGTCAGCACCTCGTCGCCGACCTGCAGCGCGGATACCAGTTCGGCGTGCTGTTTCTGCTTTTTCTGTTGCGGCCGGATGAGCAGGAAGTAGAACGCGACGAAAATGATGATCATGGGCAGCAGGAAGCCGAACGGATCTGCCTGCGGCTGAGCGGCCTGCGCGTAGGCGTTTTGAATAAAGAAGTCCATGAGTTCTCTACTGTTATCTGGTGGATACGCGAGCGGCTGGGCTCGCGAGGCGCGGTATTATGGCACAGCGCTCAAGAGCTGGGGACGAAATTCTATTTCGCAAATACCCGTTTCAGGTCGGCGACCACCGAGGCCACCGCGCCGGCCGCGATAGTGTCGCGCAGCGTCGCCATAAGCTTTTGATAATAATGAAGATTATGAATCGTCGCCAGACGCGGACCGAGGATTTCGCTGCACTTTTCAAGGTGCCGCAGGTACGCCAGGCTGTAGTGCCGGCAGGTGTAGCAGTCGCAGTCCGGGTCCGGCGGTCCCGTGTCGTCCCGGTACGGTGCATGCCGGAACTTGACGATACCCCGCGACGTGAACAGCTGCCCGTTTCGCGCATGGCGCGTCGGGATGACGCAGTCGAACATGTCCACGCCGCGCAGCACCGCCTGCGCGATATCGACAGGCGTGCCGACGCCCATGAGGTAGCGAGGCTTGTCTGCCGGCAGCTGCGGATTGAGCGCACCGACCACGGCGAGCCGCTCCTCTTCAGGCTCCCCCACCGCGAGTCCGCCGATCGCGTAGCCGTCGAATCCAATGGCGGCCAGCCCGTCGAGTGATTCTGCGCGCAGTGTGTCAAACATGCCGCCTTGCACGATGCCGAACAGGGCCTCGCCACGCTCGGGCGATGCGCCGCGAAGCTCATCGAAGCGCCTGCGACTGCGCTCCGCCCACCTCAGCGACAGCTGCATCGACTCGGCGACTTCCGACTCGCTGGCCGGGTACGGCGTGCATTCGTCGAAAACCATCGTCACGTCGGCATTGAGGTCGTGCTGCACTTCCATCGACTTCTCGGGCGTCAGCAATACCGGATCGCCATTTACGGGGGACTGGAAGTGCACGCCTTCCTCGGTCACCTTGCGCATCGCCGCCAGCGAAAACACCTGGAATCCGCCGGAGTCCGTCAGGATCGGCCCGGGCCAGTTCATGAACTCGTGCAGCCCCCAGTGCTTGCGAACGACGTCCGTGCCCGGGCGCAGCATGAGGTGGAACGTGTTGCCGAGAATGATTTCCGCGCCGTCGGCAGCGACCTCCTCTGGTGTCACGCTCTTGACCGTCCCGTAGGTACCCACGGGCATGAAGGCGGGCGTGCGGACCCGCCCGCGTCGAAACGTGAGCGTGCCCTCGCGAGCCGCTCCGTCGGTATGGTGTATGTCGAATCTCACGCGCCGGAGCCCGGTGTCAGGAACATCGAATCGCCGTAGGAGAAAAAGCGGTAGCGCGCATCGACGGCATGCCGGTATGCCGACAGCATTCGCTCCGTGCCGGCGAACGCCGATACGAGCATCAGCAGGCTCGATTGCGGCAGGTGGAAGTTGGTGATCATCGCGTCGACCGAGCGGAACTCGAAGCCGGGCAGGATGAACAGATCGGTTTCTCCGAAGAAAGGCAGGATCTCGCCGCGCTGAGAAGCCGTTTCCAGCGCCCGCACCGAGGTCGTGCCGACAGCGATTACACGACCACCGGATTCGCGCGCCGCGCGCACGGCCTCACAGCATTCGGCGTCGAGCTCCACGCGCTCGCTGTGCAGCTTGTTGGCCTCGATGTGTTCATCCCGCAGGTTCTGGAACGTACCCGCACCAACGTGCAGCGTCACCCAGGCGTGCGACACGCCCATCGCCCGCGTCTCCTCGAGCATCGCGTCGTCAAAATGCAATCCGGCTGTCGGTGCCGCCACCGCGCCCGGTTCTCGCGCATATACCGTCTGGTAGCGGTCGGCATCCTGTTCCTCGGCATCCCGCCCGAGATACGGCGGTAGAGGGACCTCGCCGACGGACCCCAGAATAGACATCACGGGCGCCGAAAACGTCAACAGGAAGAACTCACCCATGCGCCCATCGATGCGTGCGTTGTTACGGTCGGCGAGGAGCAGGCGACTGCCCTCTTTCGGCGACTTGCTCGCGCGCACCTGCGCGACGGCCGCACGCTCGCCCTCGATGCGCTCGATCAGGATTTCGGCGTTGCCGCCCGTTTGTTTGCGCGCGGCGAGGCGCGCCGGAATGACCTTCGTATCGTTGAACACGAGCAGGTCGCCAGCGTTCAGCAGTTGCGGGAGCTCCGCGAACCGGCGGTCGCGCAGCTCGTCGGCCACCTCGAGCAGCCGGCTGCCACGACGATCGCTCGCCGGGTAGCGAGCGATCAGGTCGTCGGGCAGTTCGTAGTCAAAGTCGGATACGCGCATTCGCGCGCACTATAGCCTACTCGCCTACTCCCTGGCTCAGGTCGTATCGGAATCCATGATGATCACCGGCGGCTGCGCGGGCTCAGGAGCAGGTGTCGGGTCGGCAACGACATTCGGATCCGTCAGAAACTCGAACACGCTGCCAACGCGTTCGCTTTCGGGCATCTCGATTTCGAGTTTCTTGCGACGCTTGTCACGCATGATCGTGAGCTCGAGCGTTTCGCCCGACTGGTACGAGCTGAGGATACGCATCGCGTGCCCGACGGATTTCGGCTCGCGGCCGTCGATACTCTGTATGACGTCGCCATCCTCGAGCTGCAGCGCGTTGGACTCGGGTGCACTCACAACCAGAAGCCCCTGATCCGTTCCGAAGTACTTGCCAAGGCCTTCGTTGAGTTCCACGAGTTCCATATCGGCCCAGCTGCTGCCGCCGCTCCCGAACCACATGCCGTGCTTGAATCGCTCGACGAGTGCGGGCGCAGCGTGAATCTCGGGCAATGGCGCAACGCGAACGTCGACGTCCGGGCCGCTAAACTCGAAGAAGCGATTGGCGACGATGCGCGGCTCGACTTCTACCTTGCCGACCTTGCCGTCACGCAAGTACTCGACATCGATGACGTCACCTTCCTCGATGCCCTTCATGAAGTCGAGCAGGCGCGTATTGGCCTCGCCGGCACTCGGCGCGCTCAGCGCTTCGTCATTGACGGCCGTGATGACGTCGCCGGAACGCAGTCCGGCGTCGGCAGCAGCGCTCCCTGGCGTCACAGCCTGGACGCTAACGCCCTCGACAGGGCCAGATTCCGATTTGTCGACACCGATGGCGATACCGAGCACAGGCTTGCCGCCGAGCTCACTCAGAAGGCGCCTTTCGATGCGCATGACCTGCGGCAAGCGCTCGCTCGTCAGTTCGGCGATGGTGCGTGCCGCCTCGGCCATCTTCTCTTCGGCTTCCCGCAGGCGCATCTCGACTTCAGCTTCGCGCGCTTCGATCGCGGCGAGTCGTTCTTGTTCTCCCTGCGCAAGTGCCTGACCGGCCAGCAGCAGCACTGCCGCGGCAGGAATTACGATCTTCCAGGTCTTCATTTCTCGGGTCTCCAGTCTAAAAGGCTGTTCGTTGCGCCTGCGCATAGCGCAATCGAAGCAGCGACTTCATCAACCTGACGCGTTCGCGCCAGAAAATCTCTTCGTCTTCCGGTGAAAGCTGACTCGACGCGTCGTTCAGCTGGTAATCGATCGCGGCAATGCGATCCTCGAGTTCGCTGATCGTTGCCGCGGTGCTCGCGCGCATCACGCGGGGCGCGGCCGGCAGGGCTCGCAGGTCGCGCTCGATAAGCCGCGACTCCACCATCAGCGCCTGCAAGTCCCGGCCCTGCGTCGCCACGACGTCGACAGGCGGCTCGGTCGGGAATTCCCCGGTCTGTTCGACGAGCCCGGGCGCGATGAATACGGCGAGTGCGGTCGCCGCAGCGAGGCCGGCAACGTACGCGGTCGATCGCCGTGCCATCAAGGGCCGCCGGATCAGGCCTTCCGCTTCGGCCTGCACACGAATACGATCCCAGACCACGCGCGGCGGCATCGTTTCCGTCAACCCGTGCAGTTCGCGCTGCAAGGTGTCGCGTTCGTCAGCCGTCAGTGCACAGATCATCTCTTCGTCCTTTCTCTCGTTGCTCATGCTCAGCAACTCCTCATTGCGGCAGCTTCGGCTGCCGTATTGTCGTCCCCTGTCTGCAACAGCGGCCGCAGCCGCCGGTACGCCCGCGACAGCTGCGATTTCGAAAAACTCTCGGTCTTGCCCATCAGCTGCGCGATTTCCTTGTGCGTAAAGCCTTCGACGTCGTGCAGCCAGACGACCGCGCGGGCAACCGTCGGCAGGTTTGCAAGCGCGGCATCGAGATCCAGCGCGTCGTCCGGTCGACCGGAAACGCCGTGGCCCGCAACGCTACCCTCCGTAAACTCGTCCCAGTCTTCGGCGAGCGACTGGCCGCGTGCGGTCCAGGCCGAGCGCAGGTACATGAGCGCCTTGCTCACGGCGATCCGGCGGATCCAGCTGCCGAGCGCCGCCTCGCCACGGAACTTGGCAATCGAGCGCATGATCTCTATGAACGTCTCCTGTACCAGGTCCTCGGCCTGCGCCGGGACTCGCGTAAACCGCAGGCAGATCGAGTACACGGGCCCCGCAAACGCCCGGTAGATAATCTCGTGGGCCTTGGCGTCGCCCCTGGCCGCGCGCTTGACGATGGCAGGGTCGATCTGGATGTCCGCGAACTTGCTCATGACTCGCATCATAGATGCCCACAGGCAAAAAAGAGTCGCATTTCGGCGCGCATTTTTTATACTGTGCGCGCTTCCCGAGGCGTGCCGGGATGGCGGAATTGGTAGACGCAGTGGATTCAAAATCCACCGGTGGCAACACCATGGGGGTTCAAGTCCCCCTCCCGGTACCACTTAATGATCTCTAGACACATGACATATTGCTCCAGCTGCGGCGCAACCGTTTCGCGAAAGGTGCCTGCGGGCGACGATCACGAGCGCTGGGTCTGCGACGGCTGCGGGATGATCCACTACCAGAACCCGCTGGTCGTGGTGGGGTGCGTTGTCGAGCAGGACGGCAAACTGCTGCTGTGCAAGCGCGCCATCGAGCCGCGCTACGGCTACTGGACGGTACCCGCAGGATTCATGGAGCTCGGAGAAACGCTCGGACAGGGTGCGGCACGGGAAACCCGCGAGGAAGCCTGTGCCGAAGTCGAACTCCACGAGATGTTCGCCTGCGTCGACGTCATCGACGCGGGCCAGGTGCACTTCTTTTTCAAGGCGACGCTCACGAGCGGACACGCGGCGGGCGCGGAAAGCCTGGATACGAAGCTGGTGTCGCCCGAAGACATTCCGTGGGACGACATCGCTTTCTTAAGCGTGCGTTTCGCGCTGGAGAAATACCTGGAAGACGCCGGCAACTATAATGGCGTCCACTTCCACGAAGTCAGGCGCTCGAAACTGGTCAACAGAAGCTAGCGGCCTGCTACCGAGCGTTTCTGCTGCGCAGCGTTTGCGTCCAGCCGGACTTTGAGCTGTGCCGCCGGCAGGTAGCCCCCAATCAGCGAACCGTCTTCGAGCACGATCGCCGGCGTTCCTGCAAGCCCGATGTCGCGACCCAGCCGGTAATGATCGCTGACCATCGGCGAATCGCATTGCTGCGTATCGAAGCTCTTGTCGAGCTTTGCCATTGTCAGCGAATGGTTGCGGTCCTTCGAACACCAGACCTGCTCGGCCGTGCTCCAGGAGCGAGATGCGGGCCCGTTGCGCGGATAGAGCAGGTAGCGAACCTCGATGCCGTTGTCGAGGTACGCGTCGATCTCGGCATGAAGCTTGCGGCAATACGTGCAGTCAATGTCGGTGAAGATCGCTACCGAGTACCGGACGTCGTCGGGTGAGAACGCGATGACGTCGTCGTCCGACAACTCCGCGAGCACGCCGCGGCGCATGTCGTTGCGATTCTCTTCCGTGACGTTGGTCTGGGTGTCGAGATCGATGATGTCGCCCTGCATGAGGTAGCGACCGTCTGCCGAAACGTAGGCAACGATCGGCGCCTGCGCGATGACGTACCACCCGGGTACCGGGCCGGGGCTGATGTTCTCTGCCTCGACCGACTCGAACATGCCCGTAATTTTCGCGCGCACGGCCTCGAGCTCCGCGTCATCAGCCGCCGATGCCATCGGCGCAACAAGCGTGAAAACACAGGAAATCAGGAGTTTACGGATCATGCTGCGGGTCTCGTTTGGCTTGCACATGGCCCCTATGGACATCGCACGCACGATGCGGTTCCGGAGACGCGGCAAGTTTAGCTCAACCGCGGGGGTGATGCTCGCCGTGCAGATCCTTGAGACGCTCGCGCGCAACGTGCGTATAGATCTGCGTCGTCGACAGGTCGCTGTGACCCAGCAGCATCTGTACGACACGGAGGTCGGCGCCGCGATTAAGCAGGTGCGTCGCAAACGCGTGCCGCAGGCTGTGCGGTGACATCTTCTTGCGCACGCCGGCTTTCTCGGCATAGCGCTTGATGATGTGCCAGAACGCCTGGCGCGTCATGCGGTCGCCGCGTCGCGTCGGGAACAGGTAATC
>JAAUXY010010543.1_pt1 | contig 38302 bp, 29 predicted proteins | sample 7278121 | NCBI WGS metagenome assembly JAAUXY01 (sample SAMN14350117, study PRJNA611818) | marine sediment metagenome | isolation source: surface marine sediment (1.8m) | place: French Polynesia: Moorea | collected 2018-08
GTCTCTTTCCATTAAAAGACCCTCCTGGAAAAACGCAGGAATATCATTAAACAGGTCATCATCCCGTGTATTCCATAATGTAAACGCCGAATCTTCCCGCGACCGCTGGGCAAGCCGCCTTAAATATTCCAATTTGTCATCAAGCAACGTAAAGGATGAATGGAAATCCCTGTCATGGGTCTGGTTGTATTCGGCGATGATGGTATTCAATTTAATAATAAATACCTGAATCTCGTTGATAAACTCCAGGACACCTTCCGGGATGACAATCACACCGTAGTTTTTCCCAACAGCAGCCCGGCGAATAATGGCATCGCAAATAACCCGCGAGAGGTGCCGCAAGGTCATGCCGTATGCATGGTAATCGACGATACCTTGTTTCTGCGCCTTTTCGAGTCTGTTTGGATCGATATAGTCTGCCAGGTCCTCTCCGATCAGGGTCAGGTTGGCATGTGTTTGTAAGGCAACTTCCAGTGCCAGGTGGCTGGCCACTCGCCCCATGACTTTGCAGATGTGCCAATATTTAACATCTGAGCTGCTATCTGTACAAAGATTGCTGATGGAGTTGGCAAACGCCCTGGCGGCGGTATGGAATCCAAAAGACATGGCGCACAGAACGTTTCCGACGTCGTCTCTGACCTGGATATCGCCATCTATGGTCTTGGGAACGCCGATCACCTGAACACCGTCCGCAAACATTTCCTGGGCCAAAAAAGCGGCATTGGTGTTGGAATCATCACCGCCGACAATAACCAGAGCATCCAGATTGAGCTTTCTGCAGGTTTCTTTGGACAATTTCATCTTTTCGTCGGTGTCGATTTTGGTCCGGCCGGTTTTGATCAGCGTAAATCCGCCCAGATTGCGATAGGCATCGACCGCTTCGTCACTCAGATCAACCGCTTCATTTTCGATGATACCGTCCGGTCCGACTAAAAATCCATACACTTTGGATTTGCGGTTGGCTTTTTTGACCGCATCATACAGGCCGGCAATGACATTATGCCCGCCAGGTGCAGGGCCGCCTGAGAAGACAATTCCGATATTGCGCGTTTTGCAATATTCCTGAACAAAGGATTGGTCGGCCGTCTTGAGGCCGACTATCTTTTGAACCTTATTGTCAATAATATGCGGCAACTGTTTTTGGGCTTCCTTATCCACAGTGAATTTATACTGATCTGCGTCTATCAGCAGCGTATATTTTTTGGCAAGCGCGCCACACCGGGGGGGGGAATATTGCCTTCTTTCAAGCAATTCAGCATTCGTGTTGTCAGTGATTTCGTGCACTTTAGGATGTTTCAAAATGTCTTCCAGTTTCGGCGCTTTTTTGCTCGACATGGATGCCTCCGTAGTTACGTTTCAATGATTAAATGTGGATCGATTCGCCGGTACAGAGTTCTTATCCAACCTGATCTGGGGGTGTCAATATTATTTGATACTCCGTCTTGTTTTCTAAGATGGACATCAAATGTAATTGTACCATTAAATTGCCCATCATGTGAACAGAGTTTATTTCATGAATGACTTTGATTTTCAAAACCCAGTTTCAAAAAACGACTTGCCATTTACAATTATTATGATAAGTATGCATCGTTTAACACAACACCCATCCCTGGGGATAAAAATCGACAGCTTAAAAGGTAATTTTATCAAGTCCAGCGCATCGGATCGGGTGTTATCGCCTGAATTCCGGTGCGCAATATTTAATCAAATCACAAGGAGGTTGAGTATGAAAAAGGTATTCTTAGTGGGTTTGGCTGCTTTATTTGCCATCGGGATAATCTTCAGCACATCGGTGTTCGGTGCTGATATCAATCTCGCCAAAAAATCAACAATTGAAAAAATCCTTAAAAGAGGTGAACTGCGCGTCGGTTTTGAATCCGGCTACGTCCCGTTTGAAATGACCAATAAAAAAGGGAAGTTTATCGGATTCGATATGGACTACGCGCGCCGATTGGCCAAAGACATGGGCGTGAAATTCGTGCCGGTCAACACGGCCTGGGACGGCATCATTCCGGCGCTGATGACCGACAAATTCGATATCATCATGGGCGGGATGACGATCACCCAGGAAAGAAATTTAAAAATAAATTTTGCCGATCCTTACATCGTTGTGGGACAGACCATCCTGTTGAACAAAAAACATGAAGGCATTGTAAAGGATTATCGCGACCTCAACGATCCCAAATACATCCTGACATCCAGGCTGGGCACCACCGGCGAACAGGCCATTAAAAAATTAATCCCCAAGGCCACATACAAAGCCTTTGAATCAGAGGCCGAAGCCGGCCTGGAAGTGATCAACGGTAAAGCCGATGCGCTTGTATATGATTTGCCGTTCTGCGGGTTTTTGTATGGCAGCCAGGGCAAGGGCAAGACCGTTTTTCTGAGCGATCCCTTTACCTACGAACCACTGGCCTGGGCCATCAATAAGGGTGATCCGGATTTTCTGAACTTTCTGAACAATTTTTTAAGACAAACCAGAGGCGACGGCTTCTATGACAGGATGTTCAAAAAGTGGATCGTCGGGACCGACTGGAAAGCGGTGCTCTAGTAATCCGAAACACACCCATCCGCACTTCAAATCTAAAACGGCCGGCCATGCCTGTTACAGGCTCGGTCGGCCGAGTTAAAACCCAAAATGAAAAGCCGGGATTATTATTTCATTTTGCCGAGGAGCACGATTAACTGAAAACGTTTTAAATACAAAAAAGCGATTATGGGTAAATCGGGAGACAAGCAGCCTAAAGTAAGACCTGCCAACTACAGTATATGGGTGGGCGTCTTCTGGGTCTTTATCTTAACGGCGGCCGGCATATTCTACTATTCTACCCAGAAAATTGAGTATGTGTGGCGCTGGAACCGGGTCCCGATTTATTTTATGTACGAAGATGAGATTGAGATCACCTCCGACATTGACGGCGAGGTCGCAAATATCACCCAAAGCGGCAACGAATCCGTGATTACCATTGAGGGGGTGGGCGAAAGCAAATCATATACGGCACCTGCCGCCAGCGTCGAGGTCGAGCAGGGTGAAACCGTATCCGCCTACGAAGCCATCGCAACTTACACGGAATGGAAACCGGGCCTTCTAATTATCGGCCTCTGGATTACGCTTAAAATCAGTGTTATCGCCACCATTTTGGGCGTGATTATCGGCATCATCGGCGGCCTGATGCGCATTTCATCCAACCCTGCCCTGCGATGGACCACCATCATCTACATCGAGATCATCCGCGGCTCGCCTTTGATGGTTCAAATCCTGATCTGGTATTTTGTTCTGGGGACTGTGATCAATGATATTCTGGCTGCTTACGGACTGGGACGGCTGCCGGCCTTCTGGTACGGCGTGGCATCGCTGGCCTGCTTTGCCGGCGCTTATGTTACCGAAATTGTCAGGGCCGGCATCCAATCCATCCATCGCGGACAAACCGAAGCCGCCCGTTCGCTGGGCATGTCATATGCCCAATCCATGCTTCATATTATTCTTCCTCAGGCGTTGCGCCGAATATTGCCGCCTTTGGCCGGTCAGTTTATCAGCCTGATCAAAGACTCTTCGCTTTTGGGTATCATTGCGATCCGCGAATTGACCAAGGCCGCCCGGGAAGTCGTCACCGCCAGTTTGCAGCCCTTCGAGGTCTATATGCTTGCAGCGGTGCTGTATCTCGTTTTAACATTTACACTTTCCATGCTGGTGCAACGCCTCGAAAAAAGGATGGCTTTCTAGTGATTGATGTGCAAAACATATATAAAACCTTCTGGGTGCCCCATGAAGTCAACGCGCTGGTGGATGTCACAACCAAGATTGACGGCGGGGAGGTGGTCGTCGTCTGTGGCCCGTCCGGATCCGGTAAAAGTACCTATCTCAGGTGCTTAAACCGTCTGGAAAAGGCAGATTCGGGACATATTTTTATTGACGGTATCGACGTTTTGGATCCCAAAACCAATATCAACAAGGTCCGCGCCGAAGTCGGCATGGTGTTTCAATCCTTTAATCTGTTCCCCCACAAAACCGTCTTTGATAATGTGGCGCTGGCCCAAAAAGTCGTCCGCAAACGCTCCAGAGCAGAGGCCAAAGAAAAGGCTGATTTTCTGTTAAATAAAGTGGGCATCAAAGACAAATCCAGTGCTTTCCCCGATAATCTATCCGGCGGCCAGCAACAGCGGGTGGCCATCGCACGCGCGCTGGCCATGGATCCCAAGGTCATGCTCTTCGATGAACCGACCTCGGCGCTCGACCCTGAAATGATCGGCGAAGTGCTGGATGTCATGAAAACCCTGGCCAAAGAGGGCATGACCATGGTGTGTGTGACCCATGAAATGGGATTTGCCCGGGAGGTGGCCGATCGCGTCATATTTATGGATGAAGGGGCCATTGTCGAAGTCGGTACCCCGGAGCACTTTTTTAAAAACCCGACCCACGAGCGCACCAAGCTTTTTTTAAGCCAAATTCTATAAATTCAGCGCACCCTGCCAAAATCGCAGAAAAAATCCGACCTGTTTCTCATTTTTTAGATCGATGTTCACCTACCATATCTTGTACCCAAACTATTAAAATTATACCGTAAGTTGTGTTTTTTCTTTACAAGCGGTTCGCTTCCTGCTATGATTTGCCAGTGAAATTCAAGACAAATTTTCCATCATTTTGGAAGCCAGAATTTGCCTAAAATAAAGTTGGTCAGGCAAATTGAGGGTTTTTTTTTGGATATAAACAAATTTCTTCTATATTGACGGTTAACTCCAATAAAGATCGATTCAAATCGTAATTCGATCTGGGAAGATTTGAATAAATGAAATTAAAAAAGCTTGAAGTAACGGGTTTCAAATCCTTTTATGATAAATCCAGCATTGAATTTCCGCAGGGCATCTCAGCGGTCGTGGGGCCCAATGGCTGCGGCAAAAGCAACGTCATTGACGCGCTACGATGGGTGATGGGGGAGCAAAGCGTCAAGCAACTGCGCGGCAAATCCATGGAAGATGTGATTTTCTCGGGTGCCAATGGAAAGCCGGCGTTAAATATGGCTGAAGTCTCTCTAACCCTGTCAAACGAAAATGGAGACAGCCCCGAAGAGTTAAAAGAGTTTACTGAAATCAACCTCACCCGTCGACTCTATCGTTCCGGAGAAAGCGCTTATTTTTTAAACCGGCTGCCCTGCCGATTAAAGGACATCCACAATGTCTTCTGGGGAAGCGGACTCGGTTCTAAATCCTACGCCATCATCCAGCAGGGGAGAATCGGCGCCATTACAGATGCCAACCCGGAAGAGCTTCGGTTTTTTGTAGAAGAGGCCGCCGGTGTGACCCGCTATAAAAATCGAAAAAACGAAGCGCTGCGCAAAATTGAATTAACCAAAAACAATCTATTGCGCGTAACGGACATCATTTCAGAAATTAAGCGACAAATGGCCAGCCTGAAACGCCAAGCCAGAAAAGCGGAGATCTACAACAATTATCAGAAACAGATTAAAGCCTTCGAAATTTTCCTCGGTATACACTATTACGAGGAATATGCGCGTCAGTTGCAGGACAGAGATACGCTGCTCAAAGAACTGCAGGATTTGGATATCAGTCATACGACAGAAATGAAGCAGCTGGATGCGTTGGTTGAAGAGATCAAGCTCAAACGCTGGCGGAAAAATCAAGAGATATCCGCGCAAAAATCAGATCAATTTGAAAATCAACGCAACATAGACCGCAAAGAAAATGACCTTGTTCACCTGCGCAAGGAAATTGAGAGACTTTCTCAGGAATCCACCGAGCTAAAAGCGGCCCGTGTTAATGTGGAAGACAAAAACCAGGAGATGCTCTCGGAAATCGATCAGGTAGATAAAGAAACCGCTGCGCTTAATGCGGAAATTGCCGAAGTAAAGACTCGGATCGATCGGAAAAAAGAGGCGACTCAAACCATTACGGATAAATTATCAGGCCTCAATCAAGAAATGGATTCCAATAAAGCCCGATTATTGGACCTGGTGGCTCAGGAAGCCCAATATAAAAACATATACCAGACCACCATTAACAACAAAGAAAGCTTGCAAAAACGCTTATCAAAAGTTGATGAAGATCAGGTGAAAGCCACCGATCAGATTGACAGAACCCGCGGATTGGAAGAGAAAGCGCGCAAACACTTGAACATCATTAAGGGTGATATTAATGAGCTGGACGAACAAATTGCTGCGGCCGGCAGTCAATTGGACAAGAAAAACAGTGCCCTCGGCAAGCAGGTTAAACTGACCCAGACGCTTGAACTAAAGCGCAATACGGTCAAATCCAACTTAAATACCTTAAAGAAAATGGAGGACAATTTCGAATGGTACCGCGACGGTGTCAAGGCTATTATGAAGCCTCAAATTACCGATGGGTCTTCAATCAGCCAGGAGGTTTCCGCTAAAATTATCGGGTTGATGGCGGATATTATTGAGGCCAAACCGGGTTTTGAAACCGCCGTGGAGGCGGTTCTGGGTGACGCGCTCCAGTACATCATTGTTAAAGATCAGGATTCCGGCCTTAAAGCCATCGATTATTTGCAATCCAGCAGTGCCGGTCGATGTGGATTTATACCGCTTTCATCTGTTAAGCAAAGTAAAGATGCCCCGCCAAATCCATCCGCCTCACCGCAGCTGCTTATAAATAAGATTACCGTCAAATCCGGTTATGAGTCCATTGTTCAAACCCTGCTGGGCCATGTGGTCTTCACCGATAATTTACCTGAAGCCATTGAGACATATAACCGCAATGGCGCATCCACAACAATCGTCACTAAAAACGGGGACGTTATTTCTCCCCAGGGCGTCATGGTCGGCGGCAGTAAGGACAAATTGAATGGCATTCTGATCAAAAAACAGGAGCTTAAAAAACTGAGTCGCCAGCGGATCGATCTGGATCAGAAACTGGACAAGGCGCGCTCGGATCAGACCGAACTGGAAGCAGCGGCACGGGAGCTTGAAAACCAGCTGCAAAAACTCACCGAAAAGAAAAACACGGCCTTAAAAAATGAAATTGACGCTGAAAAAGAGCTGGTCAAAGCCACCGAGGAACTCAAAAATGCAGACCGCCATCTTGAAATCGTTCTTTTAGAAAAAGAACAGCTTCAGGGGGAAGTCAGCGAAATTGATGATGAAATGTCAAAGTATAATACGGCCCTGGCAGAACTTTCGTCTGAGGTCAAAGCCGCTCAAAATAACGTCTCGGAGATATCGGTTACCATCAGTGCCGTTTCGCAGGAACTGGACGAATATTCACAAAAGGTCGTCGATCTTCAATTGCAGCTCACTGCGCTGAATGCGAAATTGGAAAATGCCAACAACAGTTTAAGAAGACTTAAAGAATTCCATAACGACAGCTTAAACAGGCTGGAACAACTTGGACAGGAAATCCACGAAAAACAGCAGAAAGAAGAAACGGCGAAGCAGACAATCGTTGATTTCGAACAAAATCTTGCGGAAATGTATCAACATATGGAGGTGATCGACCAGTCACTTAAATCCAATGAAGATCATTATCAAGCCATAGATGCTGAGCTCCAAAACAGCGATAGCAAGATATCCAATATTAAAAGCAAACAGGAAAAGACGCTGGAGAAAGTACGACTGCTCGAGCTTGAGCAATCCGAATCTAAAATCAAACAGGAAAATGTTGCCGGTCGTCTGGAGGAAAAATATCAGAAATCATTTTCGGTTCTGAAGGCCGAATTCAATCAAAATTCAGATAGCCTAGAGCTGACTTCAGACAAACCCATTGAAGCCATGGAGGAAGAGCTGACAACCTGTAAGACGAAGATTTCCAAAATTATCGATGTGAATCTGGGTGCAATACGGGAATATGAACAGCTAAAAGACCGCTTTGATTTTCTGGAGGAACAGCGTGATGATCTGGTTCGCGCCATCAAAGACCTGCACAAGGTGATTAAGAAAATTAATACGATCACCCAAAAACGCTTTTTGGATACGTTTAATTTAATTAACACGAAATTAAATGAGGTTTTCCCAAAGCTTTTTGACGGCGGCACCGCCAAACTCGTTCTCAAAGATCCGAACCTGCCCTTAGAGACAGGTGTAGAGTTCATGATCCATCCACCGGGGAAAAAATTAACCCGTCTAAGTCTGCTTTCGGGTGGCGAGAAGGCCCTGTCTGCCATCGCTTTTATATTTTCAATATTCTTAATCAAACCGGCTGCATTTTGCCTGCTGGACGAAATTGATGCGCCGCTTGATGATGCCAATGTCTTCCGTTTTAATGATTTGCTGCAGATTATTGGAGAACAATCACAGATTATTATGATCACCCACAATAAGCGCAGCATGGAATTCGCCGATACCCTTTTCGGGATAACCATGGAAGAAAAGGGCATATCAAAGATCGTCTCCGTAAATTTTGAAAGCGCAGGCACCTCCAATTAATGCCGGATATCAGGTACTTGTCTCCCTTAATATCAAGCAACGCAGAATTGGGTAATACCATTCCGCAGATATGTCTAATTTATTTTAAATTTTCCACAAAGAGCATCCGGCGGTTTTGAATCTATCTTTTTGTTAGGGGTGGTTAACCGATATCCATATTCCGCTTAGAGAACACAAATGATCTTTCGTAAATCGAGTAAAAATAAGAGTCAAAACGAAAACGCCGCACCGCCGGTCCCGGAGGAAGAAAATAGGCCTCACACTGAAGCCAATGTTTCCGGCGGATATTTGAGACGCCTAAAAAACCGATTGGCCAAAACACGCAAAACCTTTTCCGATGGGTTTGATAATATCTTTGCCGGCAAAAAGCGGATTGATGATGACGTATTGGAAGAGCTAGAAGAATTATTAATTACATCGGATATTGGGGTACAAACGGCAATGACGCTGATTGAGAAAATTGCAACTTCAAAAATTACCGACGTCGATCAGATAAAATCTCTACTCAAAAAGGAGATTTTATCTATTCTACAGCCTGCGACATCCGAACCGGCGCAGACAATGCCGGCCCCCAGAATCATCATGGTCGTCGGCGTAAACGGGACCGGTAAAACCACAACGATCGGCAAGCTTGCAGCCAAAGCGAGCGCCTCCGGCAAAAAGGTTCTGATTGCAGCCGCGGATACATTTCGTGCAGCCGCAATCGAACAATTAATGATATGGGCTGAAAGGGCACAGGCCGATATCGTTAAACACAGAGAAATGTCAGATCCCGCGGCGGTTGCATTTGATGCCGTTGAAGCGGCTTTGGCACGGGGAGCTGATATGGTGCTTATCGATACCGCCGGCAGGCTTCACACCAAAGTGAATTTAATGGAAGAATTGAAAAAAATTCAGCGGACAATTTCAAAAAAAATTCCAGGGGCACCGCATGAAGTGTTACTGATTCTGGACGCAACCACAGGTCAAAATGCCTTATCCCAGGCGCAACTATTTAATGACGCGCTGGGGATTACCGCCTTGGCCCTGACCAAGCTTGACGGCACAGCGAAGGGAGGCATCGTTATAAGCATTTGCAATACCTTGAAAATCCCTTTAAAATATATCGGTATCGGGGAAACAATCGAGGACATAGAAGAATTTGATGCCACCCAATTTGTTGAAGCCCTTTTTTAATGTACCTACTGAAGAAATAAATTCACCCTATTTCGGTTTTCTGCTATTTTGGAAAAATTCAAATATTATATTCCCGTAAAACGTTTGATTTAGCAGCTCAGCGGCGATTATTTCAAAAAAAGTGTTGTAAAATGTAGATTTCTGTTGACATAGATTTTAACTTTCTATATGGAAACAGAAAAATAGGCGATCGATTTACCATAACCCAAACCATTATAACCAAACAAGAAGGGGGTAAAGCATTATGACAAAGGCAGAACTTGTAGAAAAAGCGGCCAAGGATGCAAAAATTTCAAAGGTTGCAGCTGCGGCTGCACTAAACTCTTTTATGGACGGCGTAACCAAAGCGCTGAAGAAGAAAAACGGCAAAGTTACGCTGGTCGGCTTTGGAACATTTCAAAAAGTCCGCCGCAAAGCCCGTAAAGGACGGAATCCGCAAACCGGCGCGCCGATCAAAATCAAGGCCACCAACGTTGTAAAATTTCGTCCCGGCAGAAAACTCAGAGATGCCGTATAAGCAATTCAGAAAAACGGGCGATTTATGTATGACATAAATCGCCCGTTCTGTCTCCAACGCCCAATTGATTTAAAATCAATTGGGCGTTTTTTGTTCTGGATAATTCTTTTTTGGTTTCAGGTGTCGGGTGTCAGCAAACCGATGACTGAATGATGAATACAGTCTGTCTTTTGTCTTCCGTCATCTATATTACGGGTTTTGGATTCTGTCCAGTGTGTCTCCTGACACCTGACACCTGAAAACTGACACCATTTTGTTAGGATATCGGCAACATTATTGTGGGCCACAACACTAGAAGGTGATATCAAAGCTTTTAAACTCCCCCGTATAATCCTGCCAGTTCACATCGACCTTATCCACTCGTGACATGCGGGGCCCTTGCCGGCACCAATCAAGTACGGCATCTACGTTCTGTTGTGCACCTTCAAAAATCACTTCAACGGTGCCGTCGCGTTTGTTTCTTACCCATCCAAAAACACCAAATCCCTCAGCGGCGCGTTGGGTTTCCACGCGAAAAAATACCCCCTGAACGCGCCCGGATATGATCGCATGGGCCCTTGCCTGTTTTTCCATGTTTACCTCCTTGCGCCTTGCGCCCAGGGCTATGCAGCGCGAACTGCTCTACCTATTCCCCCAGCAACTCTTTAAGCTTTGCCTCGTCAATGATTTTTACGCCGAGTTCTTTAGCTTTGTTTAGCTTTGAGCCTGGAGATTCACCCGTTACCAAATAGTCCGTATTGCCACTAATGGATCCGCTGACCTTCCCGCTGGCTGCTTTGATCAGGTCTTTCGCCTGGGATCGCGTAAACCCTTGCAATTTGCCAGTTAAGACAAAAACCTTGTCCTTAAGATTACCGTTTTTCTTTTTGCTGCTGCTCTTGAGCTTGACACCACCGTCCAAAAGCCGCTGTATCATGCGTTGATTTCGAACCTGCCCAAAGAAATTGACAACGCTCTCAGCGACAATGGGTCCAACACCCTCGATGGCCTCCAATTCTTCGCGAGAAGCCTTCATTAGCGCCGAAAGATCGGCAAAATGATCAGCCAGCAGCGCAGAGACATGCTCACCGGCATGTCTAATGCCCAGGGCATAAAGGAATCGGGCAAATTCGATTGATTTGCTCTGTTTAATGGCCTCGACTAAATTGGTGGCTGATTTGGACCCCATGCGCTCTAAATTTTCGATCACTTCCTGTTTTAAACTGAAAATATCTGCAAAAGAGGATAGCAGATTTTCTTCAACAAACTGATCAACCAGTTTATTGCCGAGGCCGTCAATATCGAATGCTCTTTTTGAAGCAAAATGTTTAATTCGTTCTTTCAGTTGGGCGGAACAGCTTGAGTTGATACAGCGGGTCGCTGCTTCGCCTGCCATGCGAATAACGGGAGCATCACAAACCGGACAGTTTTTGGGCATTGTAAATTGGATTTCGTTTCCATCACGTTTGGATACAACGACCTTTACAACCTCCGGGATGACATCGCCGGCTCGCTGTACCAGTACTTCATCTCCGATACGAATATCTTTTTTTTCGATTTCATCTTCATTATGCAATGTTGCCCGGCTGACCATGACACCGCCAACATTCACAGGCTTAAGCCGGGCGACCGGCGTCAAAACGCCGGTGCGTCCAACCTGGACTTCAATTGCTTCCAGCACGGTGGTTTCCTGTACAGCCTTAAATTTGTAAGCAATCGCCCATCTTGGGCTTCTGGAGGTGGCCCCCAGATGTTGCTGCAGGGACATATCGTCCACTTTGACCACAACGCCGTCAATGTCATAAGGAAGTTGGTGCCGTTTTTCGCTCAAATCCCGATAATAACTGAGTACTTCTTCTATGGGAATAGCGGCGCGAACGAGTGGATTGATTCTAAATCCCCAATTTTTGAGCGTCTTAAGAAGCGTCCAGTGAGATTCGAAGGTAACATCCTCAACACTACCAATTCCATAGAAGAATATTTCCAGCGGGCGGTTGGCTGTAATTTTCGAATCCAATTGCCGCAGTGAACCGGCGGCCGCATTCCTCGGATTCGCAAAGGGCGGCAGCTCCTGCTCAATGCGCTCTGCATTAAACTGACGAAAGGCCTCCAGTCCGATAAATACTTCGCCCCTGATTTCTAGTTTTGACGGTATGGGAGGGCGTGCATCTGGTTGCATCACCAGTGGAACCGCTTTGATCGTTTTGACGTTGGTCGTAATCACCTCCCCGGTGAGGCCATCTCCTCGGGTTGATGCGGTGATTAGTTTTCCGTCTTCATATACAAGTTCCACAGCGACGCCGTCCAACTTGGGCTCGGCGGTATACAAAATATGGCTGTCTCGATCGAGATAACGTTTTACCCGCCGATCAAAATCGAGGATATCCTCATCATTAAAGCCATTGTCCAGACTCAGCATGGGGACCGTGTGCGCCACCGTATCAAATTTTTCCAATGGCGGTGCGCCTACCCGTGCCGTCGGCGAATCCGGACTGGCCAACTGGGGGTAGTTTTCTTCCAGTTGTTTAAGCTCCTGCATCATGCGGTCGTACTCGGCGTCGGAAATTACCGGGTCGTCCAGCACATAATAGCGATAATTGTGGCCGTGAAGGGCTTTTCGTAACGCTTCTACTTTTTTAACGATTTGCGAATTTACATTTTGCGGCATAGATCTCTCACCACCTTGCAGGCTGCCTCGCGGCCGCGTTTAAAACTATCCATCTTGAATCCCGGACGCCATTTGAAGGAAGCCAGTTCATCCGAAACAACCACAATGGCACCCATATCGACTTTGCGATATTTTGCAACCGTAAATAGCGCCGAAATTTCCATTTCAACGCCGACCACATCCTGATGTTGGTAATTTTCAATTTTATCGCGCGTCTCACGATAGATCGCATCGGTGGTCCAGACAGCGCCGTAATGATAACGCACACGCATACGATCCAGGACGCCTTTAAGCGCGGCCACCACCCGTTCCGAGGGAGATGAAATACGATGGCCCTCTTCTTTATAATGCCTGGAAGTGCCTTCATCAATCATCGCAGAGGCCGCAACAATAATATCACCAATTTTGACCTTTTGTGATATTGAACCGCACCAGCCTAAAAAAATAATAGTTTTAGCCCCCCAGGCAATCAACGTTTCAAGCACCATTACAGCATAGGGCGCTCCGATTAATGGACCGGTTAAGGAAAAAGCCGCACCAGGTGGGTTGGCGAGGTAAAGCCGACTCGAGAATAGTTTTTGATATTCGGACGTATCAAGATTAAAAAGGTTGCAAAGCAGGGTGAGATCCAAATCTGTCCCAGCCATCACGGCAACCGGACCCAGGCGCGGTGAACGTTTTCCCTTTTTGGGAATTATAATGGCATCGTTGGTTTCCACGTATTAAATCCAAGCTTGATGCTGCCTGTCCGCCACCACGCGAGCCACCATGCCTGTTATGGGCGCACGGCGGCTCGGTCAGCTGGCAACAGAGCCAGATGGACGGGAAGTTGGGTAAAATTAATGGTTAGCGATCGCATTACGCCGGTCTCGCTAAAGCAGATAATTCTTCTTTGACCTCATCGATAATATCATAAAACCATATCAAATCCTCGATGGTCAGCCGTCCGGCCTTTACGGGTGCTCTCTCGCTGCCGTCTTTTTTTAACAGAATACGCGGTCCGATTTGAACTTTGGCTTCACCGTCACCATAGCGGTTAATGGATACAATCAGTCCGGTTTCATCGCATTTCCACTTTTTCAGGACCTTATCTTTTTCAGGATCATACGCCATCTTTTCCTCCAATCAAATTGAATTCCGGTATTTAAGCCATCTGAGACTTAAAAAGGTCCACCGAGTTAATGGGAATATTCAGTAATTCAGAAATCTTAATTTTAGCACGCATCCCCTTTGGATCACCGGCTATGGCCGTAATGACACCGATTCCGAGTTCTTCTCTTATTTGCCGCATGATTTCTTCATTTATCAGATCATTGACTGCGATTCCCAATTTGTCGGCGACATATTGTTTTGCAGGTGCTAATTTCATTTTTGAGATTATTTGCATCCAGGCCACCAGATCTCCGGCGGTCCGGATGCCTCCCATACCCGCAGCCACAATATGCGCAATTTGCATACCAAAGGGATCGCCGACACCAATCTACAAACCATCTGCTTTTCCGATTTGCACAAGGGATTTTGATGCCCGTGTTACACTGTCAATGGGAGGCGCTTCCAGCATGGGCACACCGCCGACACCCATTCCAACATTTACATGGATGGGTATTTTGGCAACCGCGACGGTTGCCTTTACAAAAGTGACGGTTCTGGCAATATTCCAAGCCACCGATTTGGTGGTGTTGGTTCCGACTGCCACCCCAAAGATATGAGCCCCTGCCGCCTCAGCAGCCTTGGCCTGTTCATGCGGATACATACCGGCGATCTGCTTTAGGTCAAAGCGTAATTTGCCATGCATGCCAATTACAAATTCCCCTGAGGCCCCCAAGATGACCGGCATGTTCGGGGCTTCTTTTTTTAAATCAGCGACGGCCTGCAGGGCCGCTAGAAAATCTGCATCGCCGGCTGAACCACAGGTATCAAAATTTAGGCCCTCGCATCCGATGCTGTTCATTTTTTTTCCTACAAATACAAGATCCTCGCGCAGCTGCTCAGCGGCGGCCTCCTGTGCCGCACGGGCCTCTTTGATCTGTCGCTGGGGCAGCAGATCAGCCGGATTGGGGTGGGGTCCATCTGGCTGAAAATAAAGCCCCAAATTTGGCTGGGCGCCATAAAAGAAAGGCGCGGTTGTCATCATGGAGGCGGTATAATACGAATTCATTTCATAATTAATGATCGATTTTACCGGTTTGAAGCTGTAATCGCTATGTCCCATGGAAATAGAATCGGCGGCACAGGCGCGTTCGTAAGTCAGAATTGCCTGCAGCCGACTCATGGGAATGCCAATTCCACCACTATCCTGACCTGCATAAAAGCTCATCGAACAGCCATCATCGGTCACAATGACCTCATTGCCCGGTTCGACGCTTACCACCCGGGACGGCTCCGCCATAATATTGCATAGCTGTTCCACATCGCCTGCAGTCAGCTCGGGGATGCTGGCTCTCTGCGCGGCATCCTGAGTTCCAGCTAAAACATCCGCTTTAACCTCGGCGGTGGAAATAGACACCCGCTCTCCATCGCCCATGCGTGTATGAATATGATTCTTCACCAGGTTCCTCGCATCTCCGGGTAATGTCTGTTCATTCGCTTCGGTTTTATCCACGGTCGAACTTACCGCCGATTGGATACCCCCAGCTCGTCTTCTGCTTCCATGATTATAGCGCGGATTTTTAAGGAAACTTCTTCGAGAAGCGGTTCAGGTTTGTGATTCTCCAGGATTTTTCGAGCTTTTTCTGCGGCCCTTGCGTAAATATCGGTTCCGCCGGCGGCTCGCCAATCTTCAATCCCTGTGCGATCAATCAATTCAGGCTCTGATTGGGCCCGCATGTGCCTTAGGGTATGATTATGGGTAAGGAAATCTTTTGCCGGCCCGACCTCTTTAATCACATCTGTTGCCAGGGTTTCTTTATTAACGCGAAAACCCTTAGCCGCATGCTTGATCATTTTTGCAAATTCATTGTCCAGAACCAGCTGGGCAAAATCGAAGGTGATCCCGCTTTCGAGCATTCCCGGTCCATAAATCAAATTGGCACCTGCCAAAGCTGCAATCAGACCGGTCAGCGTTTTTTCGTGGCCCATTTGGGTATCAGATATTTTACCATCACTCTACCCACCGGCCACATAACTCGGCAGGGCATAATAACGCGCCAGCCGGGCCACGGCGCCACTAATAATTGCGCATTCAGGGGTGCCAACCGAAGCGGTCCCCAATTTCAAATCCATCGCCGTCGTAGAGCTGCCGTATATGACCGGGGCACCTTTGACGACAAGCTGGTTTAACGTAATGCCCCCTAAAACTTCTGCGTTATGGGTTACCAGAGTCCCGGCCAGACTGACCGGAGATGTGCCGCCTGCCATCGCCATAGACAAAATGTTAACGACCGATCCGGTTCGAGCAGACTCAATGATAATTTCACAACATTCTTTTATGAGCTGCAGGGGGCTCACCGGACAGGTTGTAAAAGAAAGGATCGGGTATTCGCTCAGCTTTTTTAAACCACCGGCAACCGCGGCTGCCATGTTGACCAATTTTTTTAACAGAAATCCGTCTCCGGGCCCTACACAACAATGTTTGGTAGTATTCGCAAGCATGGCCTCAGCATTATGCAGGGGCACTACTTCGGACGGCACGTCGCTGGCGCCGACGGCTTTCTCACAAACATCAATATCATTCAGATAATCAACTACCCTGGCAGCATTGGCCAGATCCGCCTTGGTGGGTTGCCGTCGTTGACCCGTATACGGATCAACGATTTTAACCCCCTCGCTAAAATTGGTAAAATGTACACGGCCGGCTTCCAGAATTTTATTGTTTCTCGGATCGCGGCCAGCCAGCAGCACTTTTGACGGAGCGGACCGTATGGCATCATCCACCAGATAGGGTGGAATTTTTACGATTTTGTTTTTGCGATCTATCTCAGCTCCCGCACCGTCAAACACATCAAGGGCCTCCTGGGTTTCAATAAAAAGACCTGTTTGCTCAAGCACGTCCAGGGTGGCCAGATGAATCGCGTAGAGTTCGTCATCAGTCAGTGCACCAAGACTGAATCCGGGGAGGTGTTCTTTCCCCGCATGGAATTTTGAATTCATAAAATATCCGCAAACAATAATTCTGGTTTCAGTGTTCAGGTGTCAGTTTCCTGGTTCAAAGATTTAAAGGTTAGATAAGATAAAACAGAAACTGATTTGAAACCCTGAACCCAGAACCTCTGAACCTTAAAACCTGACTTTAGGTGGACAATTTAGAAAAGTCCGCAAATTTACCGAACAGCATCGCGATGTGTTCCAGCAGCGCCATACGATTGCGGCGAACGTTTTGATTTTCTGCCATGACCATGACCCCATCGAAAAAGGCATCCACCGGGCTGCGCAATGTGGCGATATCCTGCAAAGCTTTTTCAAAAAGCCCTTTATCCACGGCTTCTGACACCTTTTTTTCCACATTTTGATAGGCTGCAAAAAGCGCCGATTCACTTTTATGTTCAAATAGATTTTCTTTCACTGGACCGGGTCTTGCCTGCTCTTTTAGCTTGCCCGATTTCTTTAAAATATTAACCACACGTTTAAAGGCCACCGCCAGGGGTTCAAAGTCCGGCTTGGCCTTGAGCGACTCAAGCGCATCTAAACGGCTCCACAGATCGGGCACATGATCGATAGAAACATCAACAACGGCAGCAATCGTATCCTTGGCATAACCTTGATCGGCCAGCAGCTGGATGATGCGGTTTTGCAGAAAAGAATAGATCTTTTGTGTGAGTGTTTTGAGCTCATCCGAATCTTTTATTTCAAAATGGCTGAGGCTTTTTTTGATCAGTTTTCTGAGTGAAAAGGAAAAGCCCTTGTCATTCATGATTTGAATGATTCCGATGCCCTGACGCCTGAGTGCATAGGGATCGGAAGCACCGGTAGGCGTCAGTCCGGCGCTGAAACACCCGCAAATGGAATCGATCTTGTCGGCGATGCTTAAAACGGAGCCGGTAATGGTCTCCGGTAACGGACCGCCGGAATATGTGGGGCGATAATGCTCCTCGATAGCTGCGGATACAGTAGCGAGCTCGCCCGCAATAGCGGCATAGACCCTGCCCATGACACCTTGCAGTTTGGGAAATTCGCCGACCACCTGGCTGACAAGATCCGATTTGCATAATTTGGCCGCCCGGGCAACCTGGGTTTTGAGCTCCTTTCCCTGCTTTTCACTGTCCAGACCGATATCCACCGCTTTGGCGATAAATTTGCCGATTTTGGCAACGCGTTGAACTTTCTCATACATAGTGCCCAGCTTGGCCTGAAATAAAACGCCTTTCAGTTTTTCCACCCGCTCGTCGTTTCCGACTTCAAGATCACCCTGGTAGAAAAACTGCGCATCTGCCAGGCGCGCCCGCAGCACGCGTTCGTGGCCCGTCGCTACCAGTTTCATGTCCCTGGCTTTGGTGTTGTTGACAGCGACAAAATAAGGTAGAAGTCTGCGGGATCTATTTACGACCGCAAAATATTTCTGATGTTCCCGCATCGCCGTGATCAGTACTTCGTCCGGGAGTTCGAGAAATTCCTTGTCGAATTCCCCGGCCACGGCGACGGGGTACTCAACCAGGTTGTTTACAATATCCACAAGCTCCTCATCGGGCAGAATGCTGCCACCGACTTTCTTTGCCGCCGCGGTAATTTCGCGTTCAACTGCTTTGCGGCGCTCGGCGAGATCAACGATCACCTGGGCCGCTTTCAGGCGCTTGAGATAATCATCGGCTGAATCAATTTTAATTTTACCCGGCTGCATGAAATAATGTCCGTGCGAAGTGCGCCCGGCACTGATATTTCCTAATTTAAACTGGATCACGCTGGAACCCAGCAAGGCCAGGCAGGAATGAATCGGTCTGGCAAAGGTGATGTCCAGATCCGCCCAGCGCATGGTTTTCGGAAACGGAACCTCCAATATCGCTTTTGGCAGGATCTCTTTGAGCAGGGCCCGCGTTGCCTGACCCCGTTCCTGCCTTACCGCGCACAAATAGGCCCCTTTCTTGGTTTCTTTAACGCCCAGCTTGTCAATCTTAACACCCGCCTTCTCGGCAAACTTTTTAGCGGCCATGGTGGGTTTGCCGAATTCATCAAAGCCGACCTTAGCCGGCGGCCCGGTCAATTCAGTCTTTAGCGGCAACTGTTTGGCGGCCACATTTTCAACTCGAACGACCAATCGCCGGGGGGAGCCGAATACTTTGGCGGGACCATGCTCAATCCGGGCTTCAGTCATCATTTTCTGTAATGACGTCGCCAGTGATGTTAGTGCAGGGTCAATATAACCTGCCGGGATTTCTTCTGTACCAATTTCAAGCAGTAACGTATCCATAATTCCCTCAAAATCAGGTGTCAGGGTTTGCTAAACGGGCTGACACCTAAACCCTGACACCAGAAACCTTTGGTTTTATTTGTTGAGCAACGGATAGCCCATGTCCTCACGCTGTTTCAAATACCCTTCTGCACTCGCCCGCGCGAGATTTCTTATTCTGCCAATATATCCGGTCCTTTCCGTCACACTAATCGCGCCGCGAGCATCCAGAAGATTAAATGTGTGAGAACATTTCAGGCAATACTCATAAGCCGGCAGAACAAGCCCGTCTTCAATCTGACGCCTGGACTCCGCCTCGTATTTTTTGAACAACTCAAATAAAATGGGCACATCGGCTTTTTCAAAATTGTAAGTCGACTGCTCGACTTCTTGCTGGTGATGTACATCACCATACTTTATCCCACTGTTCCATTGCAGATCATAAACATTATCCACCCCCTGAAGATACATCGCAATTCTTTCCAGGCCGTATGTCAGTTCAACGGGAATAGGATTCAATTCTATACTGCCGGCCATCTGAAAATAGGTAAACTGCGTGATTTCCATGCCATCCAGCCAGACTTCCCAGCCCAGGCCGGAAGCCCCCAGAGTGGGCGATTCCCAATCATCTTCCACAAAGCGGATATCATGATCAAGGGGATCGATACCCAGTACCTTCATGCTCTGAAGATATTGATTTTGGACGTCAAAAGGCGACGGTTTCAATATGACCTGATACTGGTAGTAGTGCTGCAGCCGATTCGGATTGTCCCCGTAACGCCCGTCCGTCGGTCTCCGCGAAGGTTGCACATAGGCAACATTCCAGGGTTCCGGGCCCAGCGCCTTTAAGGTCGTGGTCGGGTGGAATGTACCCGCGCCGACTTCCATGTCATAAGGTTGTGCCATCACGCAGCCCTTGCGGGCCCAAAATTGGTTCAGTTTTAAAATTACATCCTGAAAATACATTTCCTATTCCTTTTCTTTTTAGCAGAGTTCGGAGTTTCAGGGGTCAAGCGTATCTGCCCCTGACCTCTGGTCACTGGCTCCTGGCCAGACGAACGAAACGAGAAACCAGCGGCAAAAACGCTGACACCTGAACACTGACACCTGAAACCTAAAATTAGTGAACCACCAGCCCCTTTGAGTCAATTTTTAGATCCAGCAGTTTACCCTCTTTTTCAGATGAAAGTATCTCTTCCCACATGGGTCTCAAGCTGTCAATATGTTTAATGTTGCCCAGGGCCCAGATGCATCCGCCACCCCCTGCTCCGGTGAACCGGGCACCGCAATTATGGGCCACAGCTGTTTTCATTAATTGAACGCCGATATCATCGAACACATCCGGTGTCATTTTTCGTCGAATGGCGGTTTCCCGGTTCATCAATTCAGCTGCCTCCATATATTTGCGATCGGCCAGGCAGCGGACAAACTGTTGGGTGCAGGCAACAATCTCTGCCCAAGATTCTCGAAATTTTCCGCTAAGAAATTGATGTACCCATCGGCTGTTGATATCTTTTGATTCGTGCGGTTTTCCGCAATACGCCAGCAACAGGTGTTTTTCCAGATCTTTATGCAACCTTCTCGGCAGGACCGTTTTTTTCCTAAATTGTGGCTTCGCAATGCTGACAGGCCACATCCAGCTGTTGGCACCGCCGTATATAGCAGCCAGCTGATCCTGAAATCCACAGGGCACCCCCGCCACACTTTCTTCCAGGCCATGAGCCAGAATCGCGATTTGAGACCGCGTCAGCGGCCTTTTAGAGTCCGATTCCCCCATGAGCTGTGAAAATGCGCCAATAAGCGCCACCGCGGCTGCGGAGGACCCCCCCAGGGCACTTCGTGGCGGTGATTGAGATTCAATTTGGACATGGATATTAGCGGCATTAAAGTAAGCCGCGATCGCAAACATTAAACCCAGGGGATGGGCAAAAGGTGCACGTTTAACAGGAAATTCAGCACTTTTGAATCCTTTTGAAGAAATTTTAATCAGATCGCCGGAATGCGGCAATAGGCGAACATGCGTTCTGAGATCGACAGCAATGTTAAACGTGCACGGCGACAAATGACGCAAAGGATAATAAAAGGTTCTAATATCTAGCGTACCCCCCATATCAATTCGACAAGGCGCCGACGCTTCGATCGGTTTTGTCTCCAATATCTTTGCAATTTTCGATTTCATGAAGCTCAACTATAAGCTAGGGTTCTAATACATTTCAATCCGCATTCCGCATTCCGAAATCTGCATTCAATTTAAGTTCGAATCTGTTTCAGAAACTTCAAACTCTGTGGTTGCAATCCCAAAATATAAGGCACAAATGCCTCTAAAAAGTCGAGACCCTCCTCTAAGGCTTGAGGGCCAAATCGAATTCTAGAGGCTTTCTTCAGGTCGCCGCTTTCTACCCATTTAAGCTGTTTAATGGTTCCTTTCGATAACCGCATGCGGCCACCAGCGCCGGCAGTACACTCATCGCACAAGATTCCACCCCTGGCAATGTCAAAAGCAACCCGGCTGCGAAGGATCACTTCCAGTTCCTTTTGACATTGCGCACATTGTTTGAGATTCGGTGTATGCCCCGATAGATTCAACAGTCTCATCTGAAATAAGATGGATAGCTCCGTTGCTGCCGCTGCACCGCTATCAAGCTGGTTTAGCACGTGTTTTAACAGATGGTACAGCTGAACCTGTTTGCGGTTTTCTTCCACCCATTTATTAATCAACTCGCACCAATAACTGGCATAAGCCGTTTTTTTAATATCATCACGAATGGTGCTAAATGGCGATTGCAACACCGCTTCCTGCAATACAGGCAGACCGCGCCTTTTACTCTTACTGCCAACAACTTCAATAAGCGAAAAGAGTTCCAAGATTCCTGCAAAGCGCTTTGTACTTTTTTTGGCGGATTTGGCAATTAATGAAATTTTGCCTCTTTCGAGCGATAAAAAGGTTAAGATGAGATCAAAATCGCCATAATCGAGCTTGTGAAGTAAGATGGCAGGCGTGGAAAATACTGACATGGAATCATAGACCAAGAAGTGCGGTGGCAATCAGAAAATAAAAAGTTACACTAATGATATCAATCGCAGTGGTCACAAATGGCCCCGTTGCGACCGCAGGATCGATATTGATCCGGGCAAAAGCCATCGGCACCAGCGAGCCGACCAGAGCGGCAACAGACATCGAACTGATGACCGCAAAGCACACCGAGACTGCCAGTACCTCCTTGCTATAACTGAATTGTGCAACAGTCCCGATCAGCAAACCATATACAAGGCCCAGGATAAAACCGATGGCCAGTTCCTTGAAAACAACAGACCAAAGATCCCGAATATGAAGACGGCCTGTTGCCAGACCGCGAACCACAATCGTTGAAGATTGCGTACCGATATTGCCGCCCATTCCCATAATCACCGGTATAAATGCTGCCAGAGCGGCAATTTTATGCAGCGTAGCCTCGTAGGTGCCAATGATAAAAAAAGCAATGATGCCGCCGACGCAACTGGCAAACAGCCAGGGCAGCCGGGTGCGGGTACTTTTCCAAACCGATTTGGTTTCGACAAATTCCTCGCCGACACCCGCCATCTTCAGTATATCCTCGGTGGCTTCGCGCCTGAATATATCAATGACGTCGTCAACGGTCACAATACCCACCAGCCGGTTCGTTTGGTCTACAACCGGCACGGCCAAAATGTCATAACGGGCGACAATTTTCGCCACCTCTTCCTGGTCCATATCCGTCTGGACTGAAAAAACGTCGGTTGCCATAAATTCTTTGAGTGGCGTATCCGGTGGTACGAGCACCAGCTGACGCAAAGAACTGACTCCAACCAGCTTACCGTAATCGTCAACCACATAAAGATAAAAGGGCATCTCGACTTCGGAGTATTCTTTTTGCAATGACTCGATGGCGTCTTTAGCGGTAGCATCCTCTGCCAGCGCAATAAAATCGGGCACCATAATACCGCCGGCCGTGTCATCTTCATAGCGAAGCAGGTCTTCAACTTCCTCCGATTCCGACTTTTTCATCTTTTCTAAGATGGCATCGGATTTTTCTTCCGGCAATCGACCCAGTAAATCGGCCACATCATCAGTGGGCATCTGTTCTAGGATTTGAACAATATCCTCCAGTCTCATCTCTTCGATAAGATCCAGGAACGTATCTTCATCCAGCTCACTAAACAAAATCCCCTTTTGCTCGATGTCGGAAATCATATCGAAGAGCTTTCGCTGTTGTGAAAGCGATAGCGAACGAAATACAACCGACAGGTCAGCCGCATGGGTTTTGTTCACAATGTTGCCAAGGTGCGTTGTTGCCCCACGGCGCAAGAGTCGTTTGACACTTTCAACCAAAATTTTATTGCGATCGGTTTGCATCATTAAAAAGTTTTAAAAACATCTTAAGCAAAAAGTCATTTTCGCCAGCGGTATCAGGGAAGCTGTATACTTACAATCTCTCCAATTTTACCCGAGATCGGTATGGGTTTCTCATTTAACTTCAGTTCCAAGCCGGCGGCATTTCCGATGAGCAGATTGTACCCCTGTGAGGCTTCTATTTCCATCTGCTCGCCAGCATTTAAATTGTACTCATTGGGTTCTTTATTATCTATAATTACTTTAAACCATGTGTCTTCAACAGCCGAAATGTGCAGTATGAGCTTTTCAACAGGTTGTTTTTTGCCGCTTTCGCGCGTATTTGATATTTCTCGTTCTCCCGTCAGGGTACCTTTTGGTTTCTCGATGGCTTTTTGTTTTTCAATTTTTTCTGGTAGATGAGCCTGATGTTGAAAATAGGAAACACCGTAAATGGATAATGCCATAACACACAGCAAGGCGGCGACAGACATGATCAGATAGCGCCAAAACTTTATGGATGATCTTCCCGAAAAGCGTCCGGCATCGGCCAGCGTATGTTCCATATTGAGCCGGGCCTGGTAAAGCCGAATGGCCTCTGCTGCATCGGCACCAACCGCTCTTGCAAAGGAACGCAAAAAGCCCCTTACAAAAACTTCGGCAGGAAGCGCTTCAAGATCCTCTTTTTCGATAATTTGCAAAATGCCCATTCCGATACGCGTCTCTTCCGAAACTTTTTCCAGACTGATTTTTTTCTCCAGCCTTACGGACTGAAGATAACGGCCAAATGAAAAGGATTCTTTTTCTGTTTTCATCATGATTCGTGTTCCGTAATCCGCGTTTCGGGTTGTGAGTGAAATTAAAAATTCAGCAATGCACTCAATTTACAGCCGGCAACTCGCAACACCTGGCGCGTAATCTGCCTGAAATGTTGTTTCCTAGCTCAATATGAAATACACAATCATTCAATGAAAAGTTGAAGTATTATTTAATAATTTTAATGTGCGCTCGTTTGCGAATATCATCAAGCCATGCCCGAAATTTATTATCGGCTGCTTCATTGTATAGAATTTCGTGAATTTCAGATTTAACTTTTTCCAAAGATCTTAGATCGCTTTCAACTATTTCTTGAATATAGACGATCTGATACCCAACGGAGGTTTCTAAAACAGACGAATAATCTCCGGCCTTCATCTTGCTGACTGTCTTCTGGAGTTGCGGTGACAGCTCATCCAGTTGAAACAGTCCCAGATCCGCCCCATTCGGTTCCATTGGAGAATCTGATTCTCGAGTCGCAAGGGATTCAAATGTCTGCCCCTGATTTAACCGGCTGATAACCGACTCCATTTTTTCTCGTGCGAGGCCCCGGGTGGATTCATCCGCAAATTCAGGAAGTCGGATAAAGATATTCCAAATATGATACTTTTTCGCTCTGACATATTTTTCACGATGTGCATTGTAATAGGTCTCAATTTCCTTTTCGGTAATCACAATTTTGGATTTGATCTCACGATTAACCAGCTTATTCCTGAGTAGTTGATTCTTTACATTATTTCGATATTCTTCCAGGGTTAAGCCTTGCTGGGCCAGTCCGGCTCTCAAATCTTCATCGGTAAGTGAGCGCGACTCCTTGATGCGTTCAAGCGCATTTTCAATCTCTGTCTTGCTTACTTCTATATTATTTCGCTTGACGACCTGTTCGGTAAGTTTCGTTTCAATAAGCCGGTTGAGCAAGTCTGTTCGCAGTTTATAAAGGGTTTCACGCTCTTTTTCAGCGCTGTATCCCAGCGCTTTGATGTTCTCTTCGTAAGGCTGCAACGTCTTATTAAGATCATACAGGGTGATAAGGTCATCATTAACGATCGCAACAATACGATCCACAACAATCGCATCCGCCGCTCGCGTTCTAGTGGGCGAAATCCCGATGTTTAAGATGACGCCCCAGAGAAACGCAAAGGATAAAAACATGCAATTTTTAATTAAAGTTCGTCGCATAATTCACTGCAAAATCATATTGGGATATGGATTAAACACAAATCGTAGGTTTCTAATACATATTGAAATTGCAAACAACCTTCCCTTGTAAGGTTATCAGCAGGTCTAAAACCATTTTCTCCCGGAAGTTGCCCATTATATTTTATCAGACATTTGCGGGCCAAATTAAAGGCGGATACACTCATTTTACTCGATTACCGAATTTAATGCTTCAAAATCCTCTTGCTCACGATATTTAGCGCCTGAGATTTTTTCCCACTGGCTGGTGTTGATTTCGATAGCATACTGCTGCTTGAGCTTTTTTATCCATTTTTTGTAAGCTTCTTCCGTTTTCTCGCGGCGCAAATGTTTAATAATCATTTCATTGATATCGGCTGACCGAGCCCCATGATCGCTATCAGGATTTTTGATCTTGAAATGCTTTTTATAATAGTCAGCAATATCTTCGGGGTTAATGACAATCTGATCTTTAAGCTCGTGGTCAACTACCTTTTCCATCAGCAGCCGATTTCTAAGCCGCGTTTCCCATGATTCATAAGATACGGCGAATTCAAGCAGTGTTTTCTCAAATGTATCTTCGGGATAGTCTTTTTTTATTTCGGCAGCCGCCTGCGCAACCTCTTCATCTGAAATATCTATACCCAGTTCTTCTGCTCTTTCAAGGATTATCAATTCAACCATCAGCTGATTTAATAGACGAAGCTGAGCGTTTTTGAAATCATCGCGCTGCAATCGGAGGTTATGCGGATAGGCCGTTTTGGCGATCTCAAAGGCCTGATTAAATTCCAGAACGGTTAGGACGCGGTCCCTGACTTGAATTAAACTTTCATTATCGGGATTGGATCCTGAATCCACACAGCCGCTGAAGACACCCAAAATCAACACCGCTCCCAGCAGCAAACTGATCGTCGAATTAGGACGTGTCATAAAACACCCATTTGCAGTTTATGCTATATTGGCACTCGATACAGATACTAAGAATTTATTTGCGATCCATTCGTGGATAACCTGATTTTCAAACGGATCACAGATTTTAAGATGAACGATTGGACTTATATCTGTATTTTGCACGGGTCGGAGGCTCCCATAGGCAAGGAGGCGCACCATAATCTTAAAAAATGAGATGCGTCATCCGACTATACGGGACACTTAAGGGTGAAGCGATAGTAAACTATGCTTCGCCCTTAATAACGCAGCATATGGGAGCCTCCGGCCCGCCCACCGGGTGAAAATAGATGAGAAATAATAAAGACCATCATCCGAATTTAAATGACAAAAAGATTCTCATATATTTTCATGTAAAATACAGATATTAAACTTTAATTGTTAACACGCTCAACAATATCTTTCAATATGTTTTTGGCCTTGCCCAAATGACCAGCGCCGCCGTAACCAGCTAATTTGACGCTTAAAACATGACCCTTTTTCAGCTCGTAACGTTCAGGAAACGAAAGGATCATATCCACAATATGCTCGCTGTTTTTCATATGTGCATCGGAAAAATGAAGAATCAGCTGTTGGCCGGTTAAATCCAGTCGGGATACGCCCGCCTGTCTGCATAAAATTTTTAGCGTAATTTTTAATAGTAGATTGCTGGCTTCCTTTGGTAATTTTCCATATCGATCAATTAGCTCCATATTAAACTCATTTATTTCTATAAGATCGGTCATTTTTGCCAATCGCCGATAAGCGGCCAATCTTTGGTCAATATCCGGAATATAGGCTTCCGATATAAATGCAGAAATGCGGGCATTGATTTCAGGCTCCAATGGTTCCAGTGGCGCTTCGCCCTTTAATTCGGCAATCGCATTTTCCATTAACTTTAGAAACATATCGTAACCCACAGCAGCGATATGGCCGGATTGAGAAGCGCCAAGAATGGTTCCGCCACCACGGATCTTCAAATCAGTCATTGCGATCTGAAACCCCGATCCCAAATCACTGTGTTCCATCAGAACTTTAAGGCGCTTTTGAGCATCTTTTGTCAGCATGCTCTCATTGGGGATAATGAGATAAGCATACGCTTGCTCATCCGCCCGTCCCACACGCCCGCGCAACTGATAAATCTGTGCCAACCCAAAGCGATCCGCGCGATTGACGATAATCGTATTGGCCGACGCAATGTCCAGACCGGATTCAATGATGGTCGTACAAACCAGCATATCTAATTCCCTGTTTAAAAATTGATACATGGTTTGCTCGAGATCATTTTCACTCATACGGCCATGGGCAATCGCCAGTCTGACTTCTGGCACAAGCAACTGCAATTTTTTAGCAATTCTGGTGATACTTTGAATATTGTTGTGAACAAAAAATATCTGGCCGTTTCGTTGCAGCTCTTTTCGAATAGCTTCTGCAACCAATTGCTCATCAAATTCAGAAACGTAGGTAATGATCGATTGTCGAAACTCCGGTGGCGTAGAAATGATACTGATATCGCGTATACCCACTAAAGACATGTGCAGCGTGCGCGGAATCGGAGTCGCGGTAAGTGCCAGCACATCCACATTGTGCTTTAATTTTTTAAGTTTCTCCTTATGGCTGACACCAAAGCGTTGCTCCTCATCCACAACGAGCAAGCCAAGATCCTTAAAAGCGATATCTTTTTGGAGCAATCGGTGTGTTCCGATAACAATATCTAGTTTGCCTGCTTTTAAACGCTCTAATATCTGCTTTTGTTCCCGTAAAGGGCGAAATCGGCTTAAACAAGCAATATTGATCGGGTAACGTTCATATCGTTTTGAAAACGTATCATAATGTTGTTCGGCCAGTATGGTTGTTGGAACCAGCATAGCGACTTGTTTGCCGTTATTTACCGCTAAAAAAGATGCTCGCAGCGCAACTTCGGTTTTACCATATCCCACATCACCGCAGACCAGTCGGTCCATGGGGGTCGACTGATACATATCAGCAAGCACATCTTCAATGGCGTTGATCTGGTCGGTCGTTTCTTCATATTCAAATCCAGCTTCAAAATCACGGAAATAACTGTCTACCGAACTGAAAACAAATCCTTTCTCATATCTTCGCCTGGCGTACAAACTGAGCAATTCGCCGGCGATCTTTTCCGCGGATCTCTTTACCCTGGCCTTTATCCGCTTCCAAGAGGCTCCGCCCATTTTGTCAATGACCGGTTGAATTCCGTCTACCCCCATATATTTCTGGATCATACTCATCCGGTCAACCGGAAGATATAGCTTGTCGCCGTCTTTATATATGATTAGAAGAAAATCATTTACCAGGCCGTCCACATTTAATTTCCGCAGTCCATCATATCGCCCGATACCATGCTCGATATGCACAATGAGATCATCTTTTTTTAAATCCTGCAAATCCAGCAATTCAGATGACCGCCTCGGACGGGGTGGTTTAATACGGTGTGGTTTGAGTCCGAAAATTTCTGCTTCTGTAATAATGGCCAACGATTCAGCCGGCCAGACAAAACCGGTTGAGATCTGACCCAGACAGAGATATACGGCCCCGGGCTCAAAGGTTACGTCTGCAAACGTGTCTGCGAATTTGAGTTGGAATCCATATGGGACCAGCAAAGATTTTAATCTGTCGGCCTGGGTTTTGGTTCGACATACGATTATAGTAGTCAAACCGTCGGTCCTTTTCTCATCAATCCACTCGGCCAGCGGCTTGAGTAAGTTTTCCTTTTCTTGATAATTTTTTAGCTGCAAACTGATGTCCGTATTGGTGTCGACATTCGCCTTAAACTGTATCGCCTCTGTGTGTATATGACCTTCCCTGCCTGTAATTTGCAGCATCTTAAAAACCAGAGGCTTATATTGCGTAATACGGGTTTTGAATTGTGACCAGTTTAGATACAAGCTTGAAGGATCCACGCACAATCTTTTTTGATCGCAGGACGCGGTATAATTTTTGGCAATACGCGTTTCAGAATCTTTCGCAGCTTTTACCAGATCTTCATTTCCAACAGTCACAACGATGGCGTCGCCTGGCAGGTAATCAAAAATGCTGTCCAGCTCCGGATAAAAAAATGGTATCAGGCTTTCAATACCCGGGACCTCCTGCCCTTGCTTAATTGCATCGACAACTTTTCGAATTTCAGTTACCGGGATTTCGAGCTCAGACGCCCGGGACCTTATCCGACTGATGACCTGTGGCAGGAGCGTTTTGTCTAAAATCATCTCCCGGGCAGGAAGAACAACGGCTTCATCAAGGGATTTGATGGTTCGTTGGCTGGCGGCAGAGAAAAGCCTGATAGACTCCACCATATCTCCATAAAACTCGATTCGGAGAGGCTCATCATACAGCGGGCAGTAAATATCGATGATCCCGCCCCTGATACAAAAGTCTCCCGGTTCCTCAACAATTGAAGCGTGCGCATACCCTCCCGATACCAGTTTCTCAATTAGACCATCTCTTTCAATTTCCTCTCCGGCAACGATGAGCTCAGAATAGCCAATGACCTCCTGTTTCGGTATAATTTTCTGCAGCAGGGCATCCACCGTTGAAACGACAATGGGCGGTGTACGGGATTCCAATAATTGATAGAGGGCATAAATTCGCCGGGCGGCGGTTTCATTGTGATATGCCAAAAATTTAAATGGCAATAAGTTGTAGGACGGGAATAAGAACAAGTAGGGATCCTCAATCGGTTTAAAGAATCGCAAATCTTCCAAAATCGATTGAGCCGTTTTGATGGAAGGTGCAACCACTAAAATAGGGATCCGAAGCGCTTGGTAGATCTTAGATAACAGAAGTGCCCGATCAGCACCCGTCAGGTCATAACATTCAAGACCGCGCTCTCTGTGTAGCACCCGGTTGGCCAGGGTTTTAAGAGAAATTATTGCTTGATTTTGATTCATAAACAAAGTAATGAAACAAAGCCTGCGCCACCGTAGCTCAGCTGGTAGAGCAGGGCATTCGTAATGCTCAGGTCTGCGGTTCAATTCCGCACGGTGGCTCCAAAATATAAAAATCGGGGTCCCTGTTTTGGGGGGACCCTTTTTATATTAGAAGCGCAGTTTTAGGGTTGCGTAAATCCTAAAAATGAATATCGAATCTTGGATACTGATTGTCAAAGTAAAGTATTCTAACATTTTAATCAGGACAAAGCGACACGCGGTTTAAGCACTGCGCTGGCGCTGTGAAGGCATCTGCATTCAGTGAGTGATTTCCTGCTTCGATATTTCCGCCTCCGGCGGATTCGATATTCGATATTTGATTCGGTGATTTTTGTATTTAAAATCAGCTCAGCGGCTCGGCCCGGCAGCCAAGTAGGCTGCTTTTAACGTAAACAAATGTTTTGTGCAATGCGACACTGGACTTCATATCCCGGACTGACTATCTGCTAAAAATACAGATATCATTTAAAATTCTTCAGATGGGCCCATTTAAAAATATATTAATTTCATATATTTGAAGGAATCGAGTTGACCTTAAAGATTGAATTTGATTCATATTTTACAAGAAAAACGGATTGAGATTAATAATTGAACCGTCATTATTTTATTAATTCGCATCTTGACATATGATTTCAGTCCGTATAAGCTATTTATTTATAAAATAGATATTCCACCTTCTGGTGAGTCGTATCTGTTGGCAAACGTACTTAATGATAGCTGAAATAAACGAATTCACCAAATAAAATCAGCAAAACAATTCTAAAAATTAATTTTGATTTCATGCTGCGGAGATTTTTGAATGAGCGATATTGATGATGCGCAATTAAAATCTGAAATTGATAAAATCATGAAGGGCGTTAAAAATATTATGCATAAAGTTGATGCTTTAACACCCAAAAATGAAACGGAGCCCGAAAACAGGGAGGATTCAGAAGCAGATCCAAATTCATCCGATATAAACAGCACGGGAAGCAGCTGAACCCGGGAAGCGTAGTGTTCATCGGCCATTATTAATTTCCTGTGTTTCTAATTATAAATCAATTACTTAGAGGTGAACAGGTTCTTTTTAGGAGGCACCATGGCATTGACCAAAAGCGACATTGTTGCCGCGGTACACGAGCTTGGCTTTACAAAGAAAAAATCAGTCGACATCATCGAAACCTTACTGGAAATTATTAAAGGTTCATTGGAAAAAAATGAAGATGTATTGATCTCTGGTTTTGGCAAATTTTGCGTAAAACAAAAAAATCAACGCAGAGGTCGTAATCCGGCAACCGGAGATGACTTGATCCTTAGAGAAAGAAAGGTTGTCACATTTAAGTGTTCAGGAAAATTAAGAAAAAAAATTAACGGGTACTATTAGTCCTAACAATTCTTAATATACATAACACCCTTTGGGCGCCGGCCTAAAATAAATCCTGATGGATTTTTTTCTTTCCATGAAATCCGCCCGATTCTTCCCCCAGGTAGATATTCAATATTCGAGAAGTTAAGATTTCGCCGGTTTATTTTTTTAGCAACATATGCTATTGGTAGCCATAAGAGAATTCTGCCGCACCTTGTCGCAAGTTTGATTGCGGCCCATGTCCAACGCTTCATTTTCTCTTGCCGAGCAGAGACAATATCCAATAACCCGAATGAGTGACTTGAAGATTTTATTTCAAGGCCTATTTTAGGTCTGTTTAATAGCAACTGTTAAAATACATTAGCCGTATAAAAGCGTCAAATAGGATTTGGCCAGCCGAACCCGTAAAGATTATGCAACGGAGGTTTTGGAATGCGAGCGATCATAACCGGAGTAGGACACTATGTGCCGGAGAAAACACTTACAAATCTTGACCTGGAAAAAATGGTCGATACCAATGATGAATGGATCACGACGCGTACCGGCATAAAGGAACGCCGAATACTAGCTAAAGAAAAAGGCACCTCCTATATGGGCACCAAAGCGGCCCAGGTGGTTCTTGAAGAAACGAATACATCCCCCGATGAGATAGACTTAATCTTGCTTGCCACAGTTACGCCTGATATGCCGGTTCCGTCGGCCGTGTCTTTTATCCAAAAAAACCTGGGCGCAACGAATAGCTGGGGTTTTGATATTAATGGTGGTTGCACAGGATTTATGTGTGCATTAACGACCGGTGCACAGTTTATAGAAAGTGGGCGGCATAAAAAAGTGTTGGTGATCGGTGCTGACAAAATGAGTGCCATTACAAATTATGAGGACCGTACCACCTGTGTGCTGTTTGGTGATGCCGCCGGTGCCGTTCTGCTTGAGGCTTCTAAGGAGAATGATCTAGGCATAAAAGACTTCATACTGCACCTTGACGGCGCTGGGGCTGAGGCACTTACGATTGAAGCCGGAGGTAGCCTCCATCCCGCATCACGGGAAACGGTTGAACAAAAAATGCATTATATCTTCCAGGACGGCAAAACTGTGTTTAAACACGCCGTTATTGGTATGGCGGATGTATCAGCAAAAATTGTCGAAAGAAACAATTTAACCGATAAGGACATTAAGTTTTTTATTCCCCATCAGGCCAATTATAGAATCATCGATGCGGCTGCCAAAAAAATGGGTCTGGATAAGGAACGTGTGGTGATCAACATTAGCAAGTACGGCAATACCACGGCAGCCACCATCCCATTGGCGATGTCAGAAACCTATCAGGCGAATAAGTTAGAAAAAGGAGATTGGCTTGTGCTGGCGGCCTTTGGCGCCGGCTTTACCTGGGGCAGTGTATTATTGAAGTGGGCCATTGATTAGATCGGTTGCACCGGTTAGACCCGCAAAGATTCTTATTTTTCTTCATATATGAAATGATTGTAGTCGGCGGCTTCATTTTTTGAAGCACTGCAGATGGCATTCTGGCTTCTTCTTTTAGATATTATATTTAAAACCCCATATTTTATTCGAGAGCAAGACGTCGATTCGATTCAAAAGCGGAGCGTACACGCTAGTACGTGAGCATTTTGGATCGGATCGCAACGCAGCTATCGGATAAAATATGGGGTTTTTTATAGATCTATGCCGTATGTTTTGATCTTGCTAAGTAATGACGGATGGCTAATCTCCAGCAAACGCGCCGCCTGGGTTCGATTCCCGTCGGTTTTCGTCAACGCCTTTGTTATCAGTTTTTTCTCCATTAATTTCTGCGCCGCCTTTAACGAATGACCGTCAAAAAATTCATCTAGTTGATCATCTCCAAATTTCTCTCCAAACTCCGGCGGAAAATGGTCGGGCAGAAGCAATGCGTCTTCGGCCAGCACGACCGCACGCTCAATTGCGTTTTCCAGCTCTCTAACATTTCCAGGCCAGTTGTATTCTAACAGGCGGGATAAAGCGGCAGGCGCAATGCCAGTTATGTTCTTTCCCAGTCTGGTGTTGAAGCGCTTGATAAAATGGTCACACAGCAGCGGAATATCCTCGGAACGTTCTCGTAAAGGCGGAATTGCTATGGATAGCACGTTTAGTCGGTAAAACAAATCCTCACGAAAAGTGCCTTTTTTGACTTCTTCCTCAAGGTCTTTGGCCGTAGCAGCGATCACTCGGACATCAATTTTCATGGATTTGGAGTCACCCACCATTCTGATTTCATTTTCCTGCAATACTCTCAGAAGCTTTACCTGTAACGCCAGGGGTAATTCTCCGATTTCATCCAGAAAAATTGTTCCGCCCTCTGCTTCTTGAAAAAGTCCTTTTTTGTTCCGGTCTGCTCCGGTAAACGCACCTTTTTTGTAGCCAAACAGCTCGCTTTCCATAAGTGTTTCTGGTATGCCGCCGCAATTTACAGGAACCAATGGCATATCTGACCGATCGCCTTCAAAGTGAATCGCCCGGGCGATTAATTCCTTTCCCGTTCCACTGCCGCCCAGTATCAATACGGTTGTTTTGTACTGAGCGGCTTTGGCAGCAATTTGAAACATGGATTGCATGGCTTCACTTTTAGCCACCAGGCTGCCAAAATTATAGTTGCCTTCTATTTTTTTGATCCGCTCTTTGAGCAAACGATTTTCCTGCCTTAGGTTTTCACGTTCCTCGGCCTTCTTCAACGTCAGGTAGACCTCGTCGGTTTTAAAGGGTTTCGAGATGTAATCATAGGCACCCAGTTTCATCGCTTCGATAGCGGTGTCAATCGTACCGTAGGCCGACATCATAATTACGGTCGTTGCTCGGATTTTATCATGTGCAGCTTTTAAAAAATCCATCCCACTCATATTGGGCATCTTAATATCGCAGAGGATAAAATCAAAATCGGTGTTCTGGATCCTTTTCAGTCCTTCATGACCGTTGGAAGCGGTTTCCACGATATAGCCTGTTTTACCCAGCACCTTTGAAAGCATATGCTGCATGTTTTCTTCGTCATCGATAACCAGAAGCCGTTTTTCCGGTAGTTTAGATGTCATTTTAATCCAAGTCCTTATTTATTTTTGCGCGGCAAAGGCCCACCTTTTTCGGCGTTTTCCGCACCGTTAACTACAACGGGCACCGTGGTTTCCATGGCGTCTTCATCCTCGGTGACGCCTGCTTTGTTTTCAACAACGGGCAACAACAGCGTCAAGGTGGTCCCTTCTCCGATTTCACTGCTGACTGTCATTTTTCCACCGAAACCCTCGACAATCATAAAACTAACCGAAAGACCCAGGCCGGTCCCTTTACCGGGCTCTTTTGTCGTGTAAAAAGGGTCAAAAATATTGCCGATATTTTCTTTGGGAATTCCGGGGCCATTATCAATAAACATAATTTTTAAATGTGTCTGACGCTCGGGTTGCAGCGTCGACTGAACACGAAAACGGCGACGCGCAGGACCTTCGATTGCCCCCATATCGTCTTCGTGATCATATTTGGAACCGTCCTCATGCAGTTGTAACTCATTCTCTAGAGAGCTGCTAATTAATAGCTTGCCCTCAAAGGTTTTGTCTTTGGAAGAGATAGCATCGGCCGCATTTATAATTAAATTTAAGAAAACCTGCCGCAATTGGTTTGAATCTGCCAGAACGTTGTCGTTTTGAGCGTTCAAACGGCATTCAAGCTTGATATTTGACATCAGCGGCTGCACATTCAGCACTTGGGCGGTATCGTCAATTAGATCATGGACCGACACAATTTTTAATCCGGCATTCGACGGTCTTGAAATCTCAAGAAGCTGTCGAATAATGGTGTTTATTCTCTCAATTTCCGCCTCGGTTCGATGAATGTATTCTTCTCTCTCGGTATCGGGAATATCTTTTTGCTTGATCAACTCCAGATATCCCATGACAATTCCGATCGGGTTACCGATCTCATGGGCGATACCGGCGGACAATCTTCCCACCGATGCCAATTTTTCAGCTCGAATAATTTCCGCTTGCGCTTTTGTCAATTCCAAATTAGCCAATTCGAGTGAATTGACCGTCGAACGCAATGTTTCTTTGTCGGCAGAAATGCGTCGCAACATGCTGTTTAAGGCACCGGATAATTTGTGAAGTTCATTATCTTCCTTGCGAACTGAAAAAAGCATTTCATCATCTTCGCGGTAATCCTCAGCCCTCCGGGCAAGTCTGGCAAGCGGCTGAAAATAAACTTTGGAGAGGCGATACAGGCCGATAAAGGTTAAAATCGCAGTATTAATAAAAAGAAAGAAAAATAACAGCTTCTGGGAGCGTCGCAGGGTCTTGTAGATCTCGTTGAGCGGTAACACAATGCTGACGCCAGCTAAAACATGGCCGTTTTCCATTAAAGGTGTTGATATAATAAGATCGCTGGGTTGTTTCCAAAAAACGCCCCAGGTGGTCCCAATAAAACCGGTTGCTTGCTTTCTGGACTGCATTACCTGTCCACACCGTCTCAAGAGCTCATCTTGCAAAACCTCTGCACTTGTCCCGAAATAAATTTCTTCGTTATTTTTACCCCGAACCAAGGCACTGGCGATACCGGCCTCGGCAAAAAGGCGGTTCACAGCGGCCCTGGATTTATCCGCACCGGAATCCTGTTCAAAATGCAAACTCATTAGAAGATCTTTTTCCAGGGTGGATAATATGAAAAAGCCTTTAGATGCCTCTTTGCGGATGATGTCACGCTTGGCTGTCATCACAGTGACAACATTGATTAAGAGCATTGCAACAAAAAATAGAATGGCAATATTGATGGCTATTTTGGTTTTTAGTCCGCGCGCAAACAAAATGATCCTGAAATAATCATCGTTAACGTATTAGTATTTCATGTGATTAAAATTGGAACGTTCCAGGCTGCCTGGCAAGTCGTTAAAACCAGTCCTGTAACCTCGTGTAGGTTATGGATTTTGTTATAGTTATTTATATAAAAAGTTTATCACAGTCTATTTTCTAATGCAAATTTTGTAAAATTTATTAAATAAATTCAATATATTGGTAAATAATCGCTACAATAGCCACCTGGAAATTAGCCCTTAAAGCAATCGAATTTAAAGGTAATCCAGGTTAGCGAAAACAAAAGGATGGCCCTTCAATCATGTGAGAATTTGAAGGTGAAGAGGCGGAAAAATTGAAATAAATTAACCACTTCGGTAGGATTCAAATCTTAATTATAGCGATTACAAATCAGAAGTCTCATATTTTCCATAATTCAGTACACTACCCAAAATATTAATGAGCAATTCAAATTACGTATAGATAGCCGAAGTACACAATTTAGCCAAAGTGTGGGTTGCTTAGCCTAATATATAATCTTGGAGTAACTAAATCAGCGGATTATTGGATCTGTGGTATAAATTGAATATCACAAGTTCTTGGGCGATTCAAAAGTACTGATATGTTGGAGATATCAAAGGTTTTGGAGTTGCAATGAACCTGTGTTAAATATCAGGAGTGCAAAGCTTTAAGCTTATTTATTTTTTAAGCCGACATTCTCCAAGCTTTCAAGAAATCGTCTGTTTACCTCTTTGTCATAAAAATCCCAAGAGTGTTTACCCCAATATTTTTCGTAAGAATAATCCGGTGCGATTTTGTAAATTTCTTCAGCCGCTTGTCTTGCCTCTGCTTCACGACCCAATTGACTGTAGATTGAAGCTAAGTAAATCCATGATAACAACGATTTTGGGGTTACTAATTGAAGAGCCTCAAGTGCTTCCTCATTTTTCCCGGCACAGAGATAGCTACGGCCTAATAAGTGAAAATACCATGGTTGATGATGGGGATTGAGGCGCATCGCTCTTTTGGCTCTCGTGATAGCTTCTTCAAATCTACCCACATTGGTTAAAACTCTGGAGAAAAGGATATTTAAATTTGCAGAATTTGGTAGAATGGCAACCGCTTTTTCTCCCTCCGCAAGTGCTTTTTCCGTCTGGTTCTGAAAATCATATACGCTCATCAATAACATGTGGCCTGATGTATTCCCAAGGACGATCGCCTTTTTTCCCAATTCCTCAGCTTTCGAATAAGATTTTACAGAGTCGTCGGCCCAGCCAAAAGTGGCATCATGACTATAGGTCCAGCCCAAAAGCTCATAGGCAGTTCCATACTCAGGATCAAGGATAAGGGCCTCCTGATACAGTTTTCTGGCTAAAGCGTTATCATCCTTATTCCAGCGATAAACCAGCTCGATTGCTTTTAAAACCTTGATGTAGGCTTCAACCGAACGAGGCGAGGCTTGATATTCTGCCATCCTCAGCCCAGCAACTTTCACTTCCATGGTCCGCATAATGTTCATCATGATCTCGTCTTGAACTTCAAATATGTCTTCTAGCACCCGGTCATAACGTTCAGACCAAACATGCCGCCCGCTGAGCGCATCTATTAGCTGAGCTGTTACCCGTATGCGGTTACCGGATTTCTGGAAACTGCCTTCCAGCACATACTGTACACCCAATTCCTCAGCAACTTGTTGAATCTTTACCGGTTTACCTTTGTAAGTAAATGAAGTGTTGCGGGCAATAACAAACATATAGGGCATCCTTGACAGACCGGTGATAATTTGTTCTGTGATTCCATCCGCCAGAAACGCCTGTTCAGGATCATCACCGAGATTGTCAAAAGGCAGTACTGCAATTGATGGTTTTTCAGGTAATGGATAA